>Ga0075112_1000428_pt1 | contig 18590 bp, 14 predicted proteins | sample AntAceMetag02UKF_FD_69783 | JGI IMG/M metagenome (GOLD analysis project Ga0075112, IMG submission 69783) | Saline lake microbial communities from Ace Lake, Antarctica - Antarctic Ace Lake Metagenome 02UKF | ecosystem: Environmental > Aquatic > Non-marine Saline and Alkaline > Saline | place... | reverse complement strand
ACATTAATCCGGATGTGTTATCCAGTTTCAGCATCCGATTTTCAGATTCGACGTCCGATTTTCAACCAGAAAACATACCCCATTTCCGGGAAAAGTGTAAACTTATGGATGAAGGATGCCTTCAAGTCTATGCGTTTTTCTTTCATAGGGAGGTCCTGAAAACATTTTCGCGATAGTATTTCAGTTCGTTGATCGATTCCAAGATATCACTCAGGGCCAGGTGTGCCTTCTTCTTTTTAAACGGGGGGAGGGCAGGGTACCATCTTTTGGTGAGTTCTTTGATGGAGCTTACGTCGATATTTCGATAATGAAAAAACTTTTCCAGGTTAGGCATATGCTTCACTAAGAAACGACGGTCCTGCCCGATGGTATTGCCGCATAGTGGAGAGGCACCTTCTTCGCAATAGTTGGAAATGAAGCGGAGTGTCTCTTCTTCAGCCATTTTGCATGGGTAAGGGGATGCCTTGATCCGTTCCATCAGTCCTGATGCCGTGTGGTGTTCAAGACTCCAGGGTTCCATTTTTGAAAGGACAGGGGCCGGGTGATGGATGGCGATATCCGGTCCTTCCCCGATGATGTTCAACTGATCATCGGTTATTACGGATGCGATTTCAACGATCACATGGCGTTCTGGATCCAGACCGGTCATTTCCAGGTCGATCCATATGAGGTGCGGTTTCAATTATGGCTCCTGGCGATAAAATAAAGGTTTATGGTTCCACACGAGCGCCGCCTCTGACCGGGAAAGATGGTCAGTCTGATCGAGAAAAAAACTTGCGCACAATTCTTTACCGCCCGCTTGTCCCGTCGCCGGGGCTTGTCCCGCTAGCGGGGCTTCGCTCAAGACGCCCCAGTTAAATACGCTGCGCTGTCCTTCGGAATTTCACGGGGTAAACAAAGAACGCCCCAGTTAAATGCGCTTCGCTGTCACTGACGTGAATTGAACGGGGCAGGCGAAGATTTTGTTTTTTTACCGAATCGGAACGGACGATTCGATAAAGCAATCAGCCATTCGGGCATTTCGGAGAATGTTTACGTTTCACACAGAAACAATAATGTGCCATGTCTTGCTTAAGATCTCAGATCCTTTTTAAGGACTTTTCCCACATTGGTCTTAGGCAGTTCTTCCTTAAACTCGATGATGGTCGGGAGTTTGTACGCAGCCAGTTTGTCCTTGCAGTAGGTTATGAATTCTTCTTCTGTGCCTGTTTCCCCTTCTTTCAAGACCACAAAAACCTTTACCTGCTCTCCCCGTTTGGGATGGGGAACACCGAGAGCTGCTGCTTCCAGGACCTTGGGATGTTCAAAAAACACTTCCTCGATATCTCTTGGGTACACATTGTAGCCGCCGGAGATGATCATATCTTTCTTACGGTCGACAATATAAAAATACCCATCCTCATCCATCGTTCCGATGTCACCCGTATGGAGCCATCCATCCGTCAGGGTTTCAGCGGTTGCCTCCGGTTTGTTCCAGTAGCCTTTCATGACTTGTGGGCCTTTGAGAAGCAGTTCACCGGGTTCCCCCAGGGGGAGATCTGTTTCCCCGTCATTCAGATCGACAATACGACACAGGGTATCTGAAATGGGCAAACCGATACTTCCGACTTTTCGGTTCCCGTTAAAAGGGTTGATGTGCGTTACCGGGGATGATTCCGTCATGCCAAATCCCTCCACGATGACAGACCCTGTCTTTTTCTCGAAATCCCGTATGACTTCTACCGGCAGGGGCGCACTGCCTGAAAAACAGCCTTTAATACTTGTCAGGTCTGCCTGGCCGATTTGCGGATGGTTGAGCAAACCGATGAACATGGTGGGTACGAGAGGCGCAAAGGTAGGTTTGAATTTGGTGATGGTTTCCAATAGTGCCTCAGGCTGGGGTTTAGGTACCAGGATGTTGCCCCAACCCGCATAGATGGAGAAATTCATGGCCGTTGAGAGCCCGAAGACGTGGAAAAAAGGCAAAGCTCCTAACATAATTTCTTCCCCATCGTTCAGCATGGGAAACCAGGCTCGAATATGCTGGACCTGTTTGCTCAGATTGCTATGTGTCAGCATGACGCCTTTTGAAACGCCGGTGGTACCGCCCGTGTACTGGTACATAGCCGTATCGTCAAAAGACAAGGTCACATCCGGTGCATTTCCGGTGGAACTTGATAGGACACTTTTCCATTTGTAAACGTCAGCGGCTGATTTGACATCGGCTTTCAACCCTTTTTTCTTGCCGACGAGGGGGAAAAGCAGGCTCTTGGGAAAAGGAAGATAGTCGCCTATGGATGTGTAAATGATCTGCTTGATGCTGGTTTTGGGGCGCAGGTCAATCATGCGGTTTCCCAGGAGATCCAGCGTAATGAGTAATTTGGATCCGGAATCGTTAAATTGATGCTCCAGTTCCCTGTCCGTGTACAGGGGATTGTTCATAACCGCCGTGGCGCCGATTTTCAAGATGGCATAATACCCGACAACGCATGGTATGATATTGGGAAGCAGGATGGCTACGCTGTCACCTTTTTGAATGCCGAAATCCGACAGGCAGGCGGCGAACCGATCAACCATCTGTTTTAGTTCTCTGTAGGTTATCTTGTATCCTTGAAACAGGAGTGCCATGTTGTCAGGGAATCTTTCTGCGGAACGGTTCAAGAATTCGGGAATACAGACCTCTTCATAATCCACGAACTCAGGAATGCCCTTGTCATAATGGGCCAGCCAGGGTTTATTGAGATAAGGGTTTGATGTGGTCATGAGTTCTCCTTGTACGTTATAGTTGTTTCCTGCCATGTAATAATATTTTTTTGGGGGAGGCTCCTGGTTTCTATCCTTTTTTAAAATGCTTTATAGATATGGTTTATAAAAATATATTCATATGATAAGATATCGGGTATGTCAAGAATGACAACTAATCGATCAGCAATTCTAATTTTGAAAAAACCCCTCTGCGGGAGGGCTCTTGTCCATAGTCAGTTGGGTGGGTTCCAGCCGCGAAAAGTCGTGGCAAGATGCCACTCACACAGCCTTTTGGGATAAAATAGAACTCATAATGAGAATTGCTGACTAATCGATGTTTGTTCCAGCGAAAAATATGTTTCAATACTTTTTTGTATAAGATCTTGGGATTGGGAGAAAACGGATGAATAAGGATGACGGGTTGAATGAAGAGATGGAAGAAGAAATGGACGAGGAACTCGAAGAAGAGAGTTTCGCGGGAATGTTTGAGGCCTACTCTGCAGGTATGAACGAAGATATTCGTGTGGGAGATAAAATCAATGGGGAAATCATCTCCATTGGAAGGGACAGCGTCTTTGTGGATACGGGGACGAGAATCGATGGTTTTGTAGAAAAACAGGAGCTTCTTGATGAAAATGGAGAAATATCCTGCGAAGTTGGCGATTTGATAGAGCTCTACGCGGTCTCTGTGACAGGTACGGAGATCAGGCTTTCCAAAGCAGTTAGCGGAATTGGCGGTATCGATCTTCTGATGGACGCGTTTGAAGGGGAAATCCCTGTGGAAGGGAAAGTCAAGTCCCTGAACAAAGGGGGCTTCGAAGTGGAAGTGGTTCAGCGAAGAGCGTTTTGTCCGATCAGTCAGATAGATTTGAGATATGTGGAGAAGCCGGAGGAATACGTGGGAGAAACCTTCCAGTTTCTTATTGCTGAGTTCGATGAAGAGGGCCGGAACATTGTGCTTTCGAGGCGGAAACTTTTGGACAGGGAGTTGGAAAAAGAACGTAAAGCTTTCCTGGAAGGCCTCTCGGTCGGAGCTGAAATAGAGGGAGAAGTTACGCAACTGATGCCTTACGGCGCTTTTGTTGAACTTGGTCCCGGTGTGGAAGGCATGGTGCATATTTCAGAACTTGGCTGGTCGAGGGTGGAAAACCCCGATGAAATACTCAAAACAGGGGATAAAGTTCTGGTAAAAGTTCTCGGCCTGGAACCCGGGAAAAAACCGAATCAGCTCAAGATCGCGCTTTCCATAAAACAGACGCTTGAAGATCCGTGGGAAACCGTTGGTCAGAAATACCAGGCGGGAGATTCCGTCAGGGGAAAGGTGACCCGTTGCGCCGGGTTTGGCGCTTTTGTGGAGCTTATTCCAGGTGTTGAAGGGCTGGTTCATATCAGCGAAATGAGTTATCTGAGACGAATTTTGAAACCAGAAGATGTTGTCACCCCCGGTGAGGCTGTTCAGGTTGTAATCAAAGAGGTAGACGAATCGAAAAGACGAATTTCGTTAAGCCTCAGGGATGTGATCGGAGATCCGTGGGATAGTGTGACAGAAAAATACCGGGTGGGGCAGTCTATCAAGGGGAAGGTGGAGAAGCTCGAAAAATTTGGGCTCTTTATTGCACTGGAACCTGGGATTACCGCGCTTCTTCCGAAATCGAAATTCAAGGAATCTGCCAGGTCAGGGGATTTGGAGAAATCAAGGCCTGGGGATGAACTTGCTGTGGTGATTGAGAATATCAATGCCGACGAGCGAAGAATAACCCTTGGACCTGGGGATAAGGAAAATGTGGACGACTGGCGTCCCTTTGCTCAGGATAAAGGAGGTGCAATGGGCTCGCTCGGGGAGAAATTCCAAAAGGCGCTTCAAACAAAAAACAAAAAGAAAAAATAGATTGAAAATCCTGTAGTTTGGGAACCCCTGAACCGTTGAACCATTGAACCCAACCAAAGGTTCAGGTTTTCCTTTTGTAAATATTCACGAGGGTTTGGGGTGAAATTCTCAAGCATAAGCCTGCCAGGACGATCTGGTTCACCAGTGTTGCTCTAAGTGGACCGAGATGTTGCCATCTCCTGGATGAAGTGATTGCATCAGCATGAGCGATCCGTATTCGGTTTTCTTTTGAAATCCGTCGGACCAGGAGGAGGTCCTCTGCTAGAGGCATTTCAGGAAAGCCGCCCACAAAGTCAAAGACGTTTTTTCTTACGAACAGGGCCTGGTCGCCGTAGGGCATCTTCAGACAGCGTGCCCGGAAATTTGTCACCAACGTTATCAGTCTCATTATGGGAGTATGGCTGTCTGTTTTGAATCGAAATGCGCCAAGAGCTATCCGGGGGTCCATAAAGGCATTAAAAATGTGGGTTGGGTAACCGGCGGGAAGCTGTGTGTCCCCATGAAGAAACAAGAGAACACGTCCGCCGGCAACGGATGCACCAAGATTTTGCTGTGTTGCTCTTCCCCTCTTGCTGGTCTCTACCCTCGCACCGGCTTTTTCAGCAATCGCCACGGTGTTGTCCTGGCTTCCCCCATCCACCACAATCGTTTCGGCGTTGGCATCAACGGCACTTGCTATTGTTTTTTTCAGGTACTGGCTTTCATTAAGAGCGGGAATAATGACGGATACATAAGGCTTTTTCCACTTTTCAGCATCGGGCAGGAGTTCAAGATCCTCCTGCGTGTCAATATCGGTGAGTGGTTTTAACGTATGGACTCTCAGCCCCTCTTTGCGACCCAGTGAAACCGTTTTTTCCAATACGTCAGGCTGCCCCCAGCGTATGTCTTTGAAAATTGCTGCCGGTTTGCATAAGCCCACGAGGCAGTACCCACCGTCAGTACTGGGCCCCAGGACAAGGTCGTTTTCTTCCAAAGCCTGAAACCCCTGCTTCAGATATTGCTCGCTTAATCCAGGAATATCCGTACCCACTAGGATAACTCGGGAGTTTCTACTCCTAAATGCGTTGGAAAAGGCCGTTTGCATGCCTTGCCCCAGATCACCGGGGACCTGCCGAGAATATTCAAACCCCGTTCCAAGCCAGGTCCGCATCTTTTTTTCACTGCCGCCGTTCACGCAAATTTCCACGGTAGCTCTGTTTTCAGCAGCAAATGAAAGAGCTCTCTTGTAGGTCGTTTCAGTAAGACTGCGCTGGAGATCTGCAGCGCCTACCGGTCCCAGGGAAGGGATGAGCCTGGTTTTGGTTGTGCCGGGGGCAGGGTATCTGGTGAAAATGATAATGCGGCTTTGCATCTTATTCAAATTTCCCGGTAGTAGATTTCTGTTTGGAGAAACCATTCCGCCATAAGATCTTTTTCGTTGCCGCATCTAATTTCTTCTGGAGCCCCCGGTCCTTCCCTGCAGGGTACGGCAAAATGAGGTCGTTAATTAAAATTTCTGTGCAATGTACCCTGCGATGAAGGACCTCCATCACCTGTTGGAATAATCTTATCCAAGATGCGGCAACGAAAAAGACCTTATGACTCCATTCTTAATAGGTCTTTTGAATTGAGATACAAGTGCATCTGTATCCTTCATGTCCTTCATAGTTCATGGTCGAACCATATTTTCCCGGACGAAAGCAAAGATCCCGCTTCACGATCCAATAGCCATATCAAGCGGCCGTTTACCGGTTTTACCATCCCTGCAGGGAGTTTTGTTTCTGCATCTTCCAACAACGCTTTTACCATGGGAGCTTTTTCTTTTCCCGATACTAGAAAAACGATATTGCGTGCCCGGTTCAGGACGGAAAACGTCATGGTCAGCCGGTACAGATCGGGGTTCCCGCCTTTTACCTGCACAATTTGTCTTTCCTGTTCCTCGAGGGCTCCATCTTCAGGAAACAGGGAAGCCGTGTGACCATCGGTCCCGATTCCTAAAAAAATGAGGTCAAAAACAGGAAATTCTTCCAAATCCAAGTGAAAGAACCGGCTGATCTCCCTTTCGTATGCCATGGCCATTTCTTGTGATGCATTTTCACCAGACGCCATGTTCCAAGGCATGGGATGAACATTGCCCGGGGGAATGGGAACATTTGAGAGGAAATCCTTCTTTGCTGCGCCGTAATTGCTGGCGGAATTCGTATAGGGAACACAGCGTTCATCAACCCAGAATATGTGGGTTCTTTCCCAGGGGATAGACTTACGGAAAGGTTCGGATGCAAGGTTCCTGTGCATGGCAACCGGCGTAGAACCGCCGGAAAATGCTGCTGTGAAAAGACCGGTTGTTTTGCATTGTTCTATGGCGTTGGATTTGAAAATTCCTGCAGCCCTGAGAGCCATCTCTGCGGCATTGGGAATCACGATAATCTCTTTTTGCGAGGTCATTTTCGAAGTCTTTCGTGAAGTTTCCGGCTGAAAAAGATGAAGTCGCCCGTGTCTCTCTGTCTCGGCCTGGGAAGGTTCACAGAAATGCTGTCTCGGATGATTCCCGGATCTTTTCCCATGAGCAGTATCCTGTCGGCCAGGATAACCGCCTCATCTACATCGTGCGTTACAAAAACTATGGTGTAAGACATCTTTTTCCAGAGAGACAGCAGGAGATTCTGCATTTCTTCCCTTGTCTGTGCGTCAAGGGAGGCAAAAGGTTCGTCCATGAGAAGGACCTGGGGTTTTAAGATCAGTACCCGGGCGAGGGCCACCCGCTGCTTCATCCCCCCTGAAATCTCATGGGGCAGGTAGTTCTTGAATTCGTCAAGCCCCACAAGGGAGATGAAGCGATCTACTTCGGCTTCCCTCTCACGTTTTGCCTTTACGGTCCTCTTGAGTCCGAAGCCTATATTCTCGCTAACCGTGAGCCATGGAAAGAGGGTATCCTCCTGGAACACCATGCAGCGATCAGGCCCCGGCGCCGAAATCGGTTTACCATTAAGCAGGACTTTGCCAGAGCTGGGAGGCAGAAATCCCGCCAGGATTTTCAGGAGAGTCGATTTTCCGCAACCGCTTCTTCCTATGATACACGCCAGTTCTCCATCTTTTACACGGAGAGTTACGTCGTTGAGCACCGTATGAAAGGTCCCTTTACCGGCAAAAACCTTTCGAAGCCCGCTGATGGTAAGAACGGGCTCCTGCAAGGGGTCGTCAGATTTGTATCCCGATATGGCTTTAAGCTTTGGTTTCAAGCCATCCTCCTGGCGCTCTTGAAACAAAATTTCATGCTGGTTTTGAGCAGTTGATCGGCAAGCCTTCCAATGGTGGCTATGACAATTACTCCCACAACAATCATGTCAATGCGGCCAAGCATGCGCGCATCCATAATAAGCGCCCCAAGACCGTTTGGGACGCCGGTGAGTTCGCCGAGGACCAGGTAGGCCCACGAAATACCCAATCCCAGGCGAAGTCCTGTCATGATATTGGGCATGGCCCCGGGCAAAAGAATGGCAAAGGTGCCTCGAAGCCTGTTCACTCCCATCATGGCTCCGGCCTGCAGCAGAAGAGGATTTGCCTGTCTGGCGCCGGTTGCTGCATTCAGGTAGATCGGGAAGAAGGCGGCCAGGGCCACAAGGAAGATGGTGGTCTTCAGGCCGATGCCGAACCACACCATAGCTAAAGGGAGCCAGCTTATTCCGGGCACTGCCCGCAAGCCGTTGATGGTGCTTCCCATGAGCTTTCTGACTGTGGCAATACGACCGGACAATATTCCCAAAGGAATGCCCAATAAAACGGCGACGGCAAATCCGCCCGCCACTCTTACAAGGGATGCTCCCGCATCAGCCAGAAATCTACCGGAGTATGGAGACTCTCCCGGGTTCCCTAATACATAGGAATAGCCTGCCTTGCCCACTTGAAAAGGGTGGGGCATGAGATAAGTGGGAACCCTGCCGGTTTCGCTCAGGACAAACCACCCTATGATAAGCAGAGATGGGATAATCCAGGGAAGCCAGTGAAATGCTGTATGGTGGAGTGAGTTTTTTCCTGTTTGCATATTTGTGTTCCGATTGTTTGAAAAAAGCAATTGGCTATCAGCCGTTAGCCGTTAGCTTAAAAAACTCTAATGGCCGATATCAGGGGCAAACCCGAGCTTCCTGATCTTCTCCACAAAAGAAAGGTCCAGCAGCTTCTCGTAATCCGGTTGTTTCCGGATGACTCCCAGGGCTTCCATCCTTTCTCCAAGGTTGCGAACCTGCTTTGTAAAAACCTCATCCATATCCCAGGCCAGTTCTATGTTAGGCTCGGCTCTTTTGAGGATTTCAGGGGGTGTCCCGAAGGTCGAGGCTTTTTGGAGCCAGATATCCTTGTGAGTATTTAAATACCTGGTGGTTTTTGCATGGGCGTGTACAAGTTTGTACACCAGGTCAGGGTTTTTTTCAACGGTTTCGCGGTGTACTATCATTCCCGCATTGATGGATCCGATGGTTTCTCCAAAATATGGATAGGAAAGGATCCTGCCATATCCCTGCTCTACGGCCATGGTGGGAAATGGCTCTCCAGATAGAAATGCATCTATGCTTCCCCTCGCAAGGGCCATGCCCATATCGAAAAAATCAACCCGTATCAACAGGACGTCTTTGTCCGGTAGAAGTCCATTACGGGTAAGGGTTTCTCTCAGGAGTATCTCATGCATGGTCCCGGGAACGTATCCAATTTTTTTCCCTTTAAGCTCTTTTACTTCCCCGATCCCTCCATCCTTTCGAACGACAAGGGCGGAGCATTTGTTGCAGAGTGCAGCTACAAGGACCACCGGTTGTCCGGTTGATGCCGCATGGATGGCATGGGCAATGGTGGTTCCGCACATCTGGAGACTCCCTGCAAGGAGAGCCACTTTCTGATCGGCTGGATTGGTAAAAGGAAATATGGTCACCTTTTGCCCTTTGGGAAGAAACTGCCCATAAAAAAAAGGCTGGATGGTCTGGGGTGTTTTCCAAGTCCCCACCCTGATTTCTTCCGCACCGACTTCAGAGTGAATCAGTGTGAGGAATATCAACAGAAGTATGGATAATGATTTCATGTATGTATACATTTATTGACTCATCGCGGATTAGCGTGATTCTTGCGTAAAAAGCGCTTAACGTCATTCCGGGCTTGACCCGGAATCCAGGCTTTCAGACGCATCCGGAGTCTCACACGCTCGCTTACCCGGAGTCTCGCAGGCTCGCTTACCCGGAGTCTCGCAGGCTCGCTTACCTGGATTCCTGCTTTCGCAGGAATGACGGTCTTTTCTATGTTCGAGGCCGATTTGTTAAATCGCTTTTGGTCTGAGCCCAACGGTTGGTAAAGAAGCGGTTTTCACGTTAATCCACGATGAGCCCATTTATTTAACCAGCAATCAGCAACCAGCACCTGTTTCACAAATCAAAACAGTTGGATGGCCTTCCCGGATCCCAGCCTGTTTCAAGAAACATTTGTCTGCATTGGCCCAATCCCCTGCCTCGTCCTTTGCCCGTGTCGGCCTGTCCATCTCGTGGACTGGAACCTACTTCGGGAAAGAGGAGGTTCGCGCCGGCAATGAGCGACAATGCGTTGGGTTCATGGGTGCAGTGGGCTTTGGGTACATGGCCCATCACGAGACGGCTGACGGCAACCATCCTGGCCAGTTCGAGTTCGGGTATCATTCCAAATTTTTCCATGGGCGAACCGGGAAAGTTGATTCGACGCATGACTCCGCTGTAGGTGGCCTCATATTCCCGTGCCAGGAACATGCAATCGACAATTTCTTCGATGGAGTGTTCCGGGCCGACCGGTTCAACGCAGTTCATCCACTGAAGTCCCACGTCTTTGAGAACCCTGATGGTTGCGGTCCGTTTTTCCACCTTGAAAGGCGTATCCCGTCCTTCACCCAGTCGAATGGCGTGGTAGGCCCCTACGAATCCTGCCTCTAAAAGTTGTTCTCCCTCTTTATGGTTGATATCTCTGGTGTTTGCCACAAGTGGGGTTTTTACATGCATGGCCAGCATCCTGCCGGTTTCCAGCAAGCGTTCAAAAGAGAATGTGCCGGTGGTCATGAGGTTCAGGGCGTCAGCGCCTTCCTTTTCAGCGTTTTTTGCCCACTGGAGGATCTCTTCTTCTGTGAATGCCATTTTTTCTATAAAGATTCCCGCTTTCATGGTCAGGGAGCAGAAACTGCAATTGTAGGGGCAGGCTTCCACATTGATTCCTATGTGGTAATGGTTCTCGCCTTTGTTTTTGAACTGATCCCTTGACAATCGGTTTGCAGTTTCCATCAACGCGTAAGCCTCCCTCGAATGGAGTTCTATGCGCATGAGGGAGATGGCATCCTGCCTGCTTATGCGGCCGCATTCAGAGGCTTTTTTAAGAATGTCAAATATGTTACCGGATATATTCCGTTGCATTATGAAGGATTTCCTCCCAGTAAAACCACGTTAAGTGGTTGAGTCGTTAGTGTTAATCCGAGATTCAAAATCGTGCCCGGCCTCGTTCCCAGGCTCTGCCTGGGAATGTGTTTTTAGAGGCTCCGCCTCGGTTTTTGTGTGCATGGATGCATAACGTCATATGAGCTCCGCCTCTGACCGGGAAAAATAGTCAGTCTGATCAAGAAAGAAACTTCCGGATTCTATAGCTGGTCTGTATGAGCGGCCCTTGTCCACGGTCCGTTTGGCGGGTTTTAGCCGCGATTTTCCGGGTCTCTCGAATTACCGATTCCTGTTTCATTCAGACCGGTCGTGGCAGGATGCCACTCACACAGGGGTGGAAATTAGCAATCCAAACCTGTCGAAGATCCCGTCTGAAGCGAAGCGAAAGCGGGGAACCTTTGAACCTTGAACCGAAACGAACTTTCACACGAATTACTCCCGAAGTTTTTTGACCTCTCCGGGTCCCAGGGAACCCGACGGATAAGAGCAGAGGAGGTTTGCGTGGTCTTTGCATGTTTCACATTCTTTCAGGATCGGGGAGAGAAAAGACCAGCACAGTTCTACGCCATCCTGTCTCCAGAAAAGCATCCGATCCCCGATCATGCAGTCAATCAATACTTTTTCGTAGGCATCCAGTTGAGGTCCCGAATAATTCAGCTGGTAATTGAAATCCATGTTCACAGATCTGAAGCAAAGTTTTGCTCCAGGGTTTTTTGTCTGAAAATTGAGGGAAATTTTTTCTTCCGGATAGATTGTCAGAACAAGCCGGTTCGCGGAGATCAACTCGCCCACTGTGCTCCGGAACATGGAATGGGGAACCTCCTTAAATTGAATGGCGATTTCGGTCCTTTTTTCCTTCAGCCTTTTGCCGGATGTCAGGAAAAAGGGGACACCCTTCCACCGCCAGTTGTCAATGAATATCTTCATGGCCGCGAAAGTGGGGGTCAACGATGTTTTGTTTACCCCTTCTTCACTGCGGTAGGCTGGAACCGTTTCCCCCCCGACAACTCCTTCCCCGTACTGTCCCAGTACCAGATTGCTGGTCAAATTTTCTACTGCAAAAGGCCTTAAGGATCTGTATACCTTTGCTTTTTCGTCTCGGACCCTGTCTGCTTCAAACAAGGAGGGGGGTTCCATAGCCGTCATGGACAGCAACTGCATCATGTGGTTCTGGAACATATCCCGAAGAACTCCCGATTCTTCGTAATACCCGGCCCGATGTTCCACGCCCAGGGTTTCAGCGGCCGTGATGCTCACACTGTCGATATACTGCCTGTTCCAGATCGGTTCGAAAATGGTGTTTGCGAAGCGGAACATGAGGATGTTCTGGACGGTTTCTTTTGCAAGATAGTGGTCGATTCTGAATATCTGCTCTTCGTTGAAATATTCGTGAATAGCCCGGTCCAGGTCTTCCGCTGTTTCGAGATTGCGGCCGAACGGTTTTTCTACAACAATTCTAGACCAGTTTTGTCCCGTGTTCCCCGCAGAGGAAAGTCCGGCTCGGCCGAGGCATTGTGCGGTGGTTTTGTAGAGGGTAGGGGGAATGGCGAGGTAAAATATCCGATTCCCTCGGGTTTCATGTTTTTTGTCAAGTTCATCCAACAGGTCCGACAATGCTTTAAAAGAGGAGATGGAACCGTATTCAATGATTTGGTAATGGAGGTGTTTTGCAAAATCAGCCCACCTGGTTTTTTCAGACGGTTCAGCTCGCAGCACGGCCTCAAGCATGGTTTCTCTGAACAGGCTGTCTGACATTTCCGTGCGGGCGCACCCCACAATGGAAAAGGATAGGGGGAGGGCTCCGATGACATACAGGTTAAAAAGAGCCGGGAGTATTTTTCTTGCGGTCAGATCGCCGGATGCTCCGATGATTACAATCTGGCAGGGGTCGGGAGTGCGTTCCAGGAGACAGGACTGGAAAGGTACTGCAAGGTCGGAAGTCGTAGCGGAAATGGTGGCTGGTTTGTTTCTGCGCGGTTTTTCAACATGCCCAGTCATCTACCTTTCCTCCTTTTTTGCACTGGTGGTGGCATGTCCTCCGAACTCCCTTCTCAAAGCCGCTATGAGTTTGTCTGAAAAATTATCCTGTTCCCTTGATCTGAATCTGCGCATGAGGGAAAGGGCAATGACCGGAGCGGAAACACCGGTCTCCACGGCCTGCTGAACCGTCCATCGGCCTTCTCCTGAATCTTCCGTGTATCCCGTTATGTTCTCCAGATTTGCATCTTTTCCAAAAGCCGTTTCAGCGAGTTCCAGGAGCCAGGATCGGATAACGCTTCCCTGGTTCCACATGTGGGCAACGTTGGCATAATCCAGGTTCTTCCCGTAGGGGGATTTTTTCAGGATGTCAAAACCTTCTCCATAGGCCTGCATCATGCCGTATTCTATTCCGTTGTGCACCATCTTGACAAAATGCCCCGCTCCTGTTTCTCCGCAGAAGAGATATCCATTTTCCGGAGCGAGGGTCTTAAACAGGGGCTCTACCCTGCGAAAGGCATTTTCATCGCCCCCAACCATCGTACAGTATCCGTTTTCAAGGCCCCAGATCCCTCCACTTACGCCCGCATCGAGATATTGGATTTCTTTTTCGGCCAGCAGGGCGGACCTGCGTATATCATCCTTATAATAACTGTTTCCGCCCTCAATGACGAGGTCTCCGGATGACAGGAGGTCTCTCAGTTCCAGGATGTGTTTTTCCACGAGTTCCCCTGCCGGAAGCATAATGCAGACAGTGCGGGGCGGTTTGAGTTTTACCACAACTTCCGAAAGGGTGCCGGCAGGCGTCGCTCCTTCTTCTGCAATTTCGGCGGCCTTGTCGGCAGTCCGGTTGTAGGCCACGACCTCGTGCCCCCCCCGTAAGAGTCGCCTTGCCATATTCATGCCCATTCTGCCTAATCCGATCATGGCTACCTGCATCGATTTTTCTCCTTGTTATTTTTTTCAACATGAAAGAGCATTTTTAACCACGAATAGCACGAATAACACGAATGGGTAGAAGAAAGTTGTGCTATTCGCCTTTAATCTTCTTAATGATTTTGGGGATGAAAAATGAAAAAACGAAGAGCCCCACTGAAAAGAAAATTTTAAAGGACAGCAGTTCTCCCCAGTTCCCCGAGGCCCAGATCTCTTTCAAACTCCCTATGAAAAAAGTGAAAATGAAGGTGCCGACTATGATTCCCAAACCTGTTCCGAAAAGATAATCACTGAAACGTACCTTGGTAAGACCCATCCCGAAATTCATGGGTGTAAACGGGAAATAGACCAGTCGAAGATACAGGACGGTTGCGAATCCGTTTCTTTCGATGGCGTCGTCGTATTTCTTCAACCGATCCCCTACGAGAGATGCTGCAAATTCTCTCCCTAATGTCCTTCCGATAAAAAAGGCTGCGGCTGCCCCTATCATGGCTCCGGCCCAGACGTATAGAAACCCCCAGTAGGCCCCGAAGATGGCGGCGCCAAGTCCAGTCAATAGTGTCCCTGGGACGAACAGGCAGACTCCGATCGCATAAATGAGGATGAAGAGGAGGGGCGCCCAGCCACCCGCTTTTTCCATGAAGTTCCCAAGAGAATCCGCTGTAAGGTATTCCTTGACGGGTGTGAATTGAATCAAAAGGATGGCCGCAACAATGAAGGCAATCAGCATCAATGCTTTAAGCAACCCTTTTTTATTATTTTTCGGAGGGGATTCGTTTCCTGTTTTCAAGTTTTTATCCTCAAAACAAAGCCTAACACCTAAAAGCTGCAATTAGCTATTAGCCGTTAGCTTAAAGATATCAAGCATTTGAACAACCTTTTTCCATGTTAGGGCTCTCACTTTTTGATGCTAAGCTATTGCATCGTAAGTCAATGATTTTGTGCGGCTAATAGCTAACCGCTAATTGCATCTTTTAATTAACACGCCCTGCCTTTCAGGTTAAAGAAAAATTTCAGCCCTTTTTTTACCTTGTCCGAAAAGATTTTGGGTGAAAAATAGGCTCCGGCCACTTTCCTGTTTATTTCGCCTAATGTTGGATAGGGATGAACCGACGCGGCCAGAGTGGAGAGTTTTACCTTGCCGTTAAAAACGGCAACCCATTCGTTCAGGATCTCTCCTGCATGGGGGCCAAGTATCTGAACCCCGATCGGTTTTTCTTCTTTATTCAAAATCAACTTCAGCTTTCCCCTTTTTTCACCCTCTGCCAGGGAGCGATCATTTTCTTTGAATTCCTCCGTCCATACGGAATACGCTATCCCCTGGTCGCCGGCGGTTTTTTCATTCAAGCCGATGCAGGCCAATTCAGGTTCCGCATAGGTGACCCACGGGAGAAATGTATAGTCTGCCTTCCTGGGAATGTGAAAGATGGCGTTGCTGATGACAATACCTCCTTCGTACCCTGCTGCATGGGTGAACTGGTAGGCTCCGGTTACATCGCCGGCGGCATACATATGTTTTTGAGAAGTCCTCAAACGGTTATCCGTTTCTATTCCTTTTTTGTTGAATTTTATTCCAGTATTCTCGATTCCCATATCTGAAAGGTTCGGACTTCTTCCGAGGGCCACCAGGATTTCCTCTGCTTTAACTATTTTTTCCTGTTTATTTTCATCCTGTATTCGCACTTCTTTCAGTGTTCCGTTGTCTCTCACTTGAAGAACAGAAGTGTTGAGACAAAAATCCACCCCTTCCAGGCGCAGGATTTCCATGATATCATCCGCCATATCCTTGTCTTCTTTACTCAGAATTTGACCACTTCGTTGAATGACGGTGATTTTCGTCCCTAAGCGGCAAAATGCCTGGGCCATCTCCGCTGCGATGGGGCCTGCGCCTAAGATGATCATAGAGGATGGCAGCCGTTCAAGAGAAAAAATTTCCTGGTTGGTGAGGTAGGGTATGTCGCTCAGCCCTTTGAGTGGGGGGATGGAGGGAGAGGAGCCTGTGGCGATAACCCATGATCGGGCAGACCATGTTTTTCCATGTAATCGGATGGCATGTTCGTCAATGAAGTGGGGGGCGCCGAATTCCACCTTTGCACCTAAATTGCAGAACCTCTCTTCGGAATCGTGTTGCTGAATGGATTGTATTACCCCGTTTATGCGCTTTTTTACCTGCTGATAATCCACGGGTGGGAGGTCCAGTTCAGGAAGTCCGTAATGGGCCGATTGCTTCATCATATGGTAAACGCGTGCGGTTTTAATCAAGGTTTTGCTGGGTACGCATCCGAAATGAAGGCAGTCTCCCCCCAGTTCTTTTTCTTTCTCCACCAGGAGTGTTTTTGCGCCAAGCTGTGCCGAACCGGATGCGATGGTCAATCCAGCGGCCCCACCGCCTATGATTCCCAGATCAAAATCGTATGCTGTCATTTTTTTATTCTCCGTTGAGAGACCAGTCGTATTCCAGGTATTTGATCCGCAGCCCTTCCTTTTCTTTCTCCAATTTCCCCCCAAAATCCCCTTTGGCATATTTTCTGAAAAACCCCAGGACATCTCCATGAAAATCTTTTTCGAACCAGTCGAAAATTTTGCTTACGTACAGGGTTTTCCCCTGCAGGTTGTTGCGTTCGGGATTATTGATGAAACCCGTTGTCGCTTCATCTAATTGTGTTCCAAGAAGATTCCCTTCAAAGGGATTCGGTTGCAGGATGGGGCAACCCTTGGATGCACAGTTCACTGCGAAATGTACTCTCGGGTCTTTGAACCCGGGCCTGAGGATCTCATGTTCAATATGGTCCAATGAGACGACCTGGCCATCAATACGGCAGATTTTCTTTTTCCAGGGGCTGCTGAAGAATCCCCCCACATCCTTGATAGATTTTATTCCAGGATAATTCTGAAGAATCAGTTTGATTGTCCAGGCATTGTAAGCGTTGATATAAAAGGCAAACTGATCATTCCGGGATAGGGTTTCGGTATTGGTGTGCTCAAGGACCAGCAGGTATCGGTCCAGGACATCTTCTTCTTCCTTGAATCCGCCATAATCTACCTTGCCGTTCTTGAGAAATTTATTGAGAAGATGGCTGTAGATACTGTTATCTACTTTATCTGCAGCGCGAGCCTTGTCGGAGGACTCCCCTGCGTAGAGTAGCATGCATAGAGGGAGGAGTGTGAGGAGAGATGGGATAGGTTTGCTCATAGCTGCCTGCCTCCGGTATGTACCACCTAAAAACAGCAATTAGCTTTTAAGCTATTAGCCGTTAGGTTAATGATGTTAATGATTTATATCAGTTTTTCCTGTATTGCAACTTTCACTTTTTGATGCTGAGCAGTTTCTCCGTAAACGACTTATATTTTAGAGCTATGTAACCGCTAAGTGCTGATTGCAGCTTTTAGGTACCATTAAGATTTGTCCTTGTGACTTCTTCCCAATCTCTTTATAATACAGCAGGCTGTTCAATTGTAAAGGGTATTTGCTGCGGAGCAATGGTACCGTGCAAAAGGAGAACCGCAGAATAGCGAATAAAGAACCTCAGAATGACGAAGTAAAAAATCTTCTCACATGAGGTCTCGGACGATCGACTCCTGCTTTATGCAGATTCGATCGTGGCAAGATGCCACTCACACAGGGGTGGAAATTAGCGATCCAAATCTTGTCGAAGATCCCGGTTGAAGCGAAGCAACAGCGGGGAACCCTTGAACCTTTGAACCCCTGAACCGAAACGAAGTTTCACACGAGCGCCGCCGCTGGCTAAAAAAAAGCCAGTCAAATCAAGAAAGAAACTTACGCATTTTCACATTGGAGCATATAACCGGAAAAAGAGAACCGCAGAATATCGAATCACCCAAAAGCGGTGATCTATGGACAAGAACCGTAGAATATTGAAGGGTGGAATCGCTCCGCTCTGACTTTTTCAAAATTAAAAAGATCGATAGAACACCTTCCTTCGAAATTCGTTATTCCTTGTTCGATATCGGAGTCTTCGCTTTCCTGGATATTCGCTTTTCATTCAGGTGTCGGGTGTCAGTGTTTGGGGCATCCAGTTTCAAGTTTCAAATTTCCAGTTTCTAAATGTAGTTTCATACGAGGAGAATTTGTGGACAACAAGGTCTATGTCGTAAAATGCGGGGATTATGCCCAGGCGGAAAGTAAAGTAAATGAACTCCTGAGTATGATGGGCGGAATGAACCGTTTTGCCAAAAAGGGTGAAAAAATCGCCCTGAAAGTTAATTTGCTCCGGCAAGCAAGGCCGGATGAGGCCGTAAGCACGCATCCTGAGATGGTTGCCGCTGTGGCCGGCATGGTGATGAAGGAAGGTGCGAAGCCTCTCATCGTGGACAGCCCGGGTTCCGGATTCAAGTACACGAAAACGGTTCTTGAAAAAATCTACCACACAAACGGTATGTCCCGGGCCGCTGAGAATTCGGGTGCGGAACTCAATTTTGATACTTCGTTTGAAAATATTTCTTTTCCCGAAGGGAAGTTGATAAAGCGTTTTGAGGTCATTACGCCGGTCTTGAAAGCGGACGGTATTTTGAATCTATGTAAGCTTAAAACCCATTCTTTTACCCACATGACCGGGGCTATAAAAAATCACTTCGGGGTTATCCCCGGACGCACCAAGCCCGGTTACCACGCAAAGCTCGCCGATAAAAACCGTTTT
>Ga0075112_1000423_pt1 | contig 18882 bp, 17 predicted proteins | sample AntAceMetag02UKF_FD_69783 | JGI IMG/M metagenome (GOLD analysis project Ga0075112, IMG submission 69783) | Saline lake microbial communities from Ace Lake, Antarctica - Antarctic Ace Lake Metagenome 02UKF | ecosystem: Environmental > Aquatic > Non-marine Saline and Alkaline > Saline | place... | reverse complement strand
TTTGCATTGCCTCTGTCTATATTCGAGGCATCACTTTTTGATGCTGACCAATTTCACAGTAACTGGTTGAAATTGTATCCCTAATAGCTAACGGCTAAGCGCTAATTGCAGCTTTTAGGTATCATTATAAATCTTGTAACATTAGAATTGTAGAGAAGACACTTGGAGGGAAAGGCAGATGGACAACGGCGGCAGATCGATAAACGCAAACATCATGCATCTTCATTTTTACCCATCTTCTTTGTATCCCGGCATTCGGAAGCAGGAGTCATCGATCCGGTTACGGAGAAAAGCCTCTGCAACCTGTTCCACATCCCCGGCAATTCCGCTAATCAACCTGATACCCGCAGATTGAAGCATTTTGTCAAGTACTTCGCTGATGCCGCAGCAGATGATGACATCCGGGCTCAGGTTTTTTAGGATCTCAAATCGTTCCGATCGGGAGTATATATCAAAAGGGATCTCCCGCCTTTCCACTTCAATCTTCCCTTCAAAATTGATAATTAGAAGACGGGTACACGAATCCAGCACTGGTGAAACTCTATCATGGAATATGGGTATCGCAATTCGAATCATTTCCCATCACCAAAAAGAGCCTGTTTCTCAATGGCATCCGCAAGTTGAGGCGAGTTCGGATTTGTATTCCTTCTCGGCCAGGGACCACCAGAGTTCGTTGATAGGTATGTCTTTATCTATTTTGGCAAATGCCATCTTATCGGATGCATGAAAATGACAGCAAGGAAACGACCGATCTAAAAGGATTTCAACTTGAGCCTGATCTTCCTCCTCGGCCACAATGTCCAATTCATTTATATTCATGGCATGATCGAGTCGGTCTTGATGTGCAAAAAAAACGGATGCCTCCAATCTATGGGTATCAGACACATCCACGCACTCAAAAGAATGGTCACCGGTATGGACGTATTCGAATCCCGGAGAACGTATTATGCGCAGCCGAACCGGTTTAGCCTTGCTATAAAAGGCATACATGGACAAAAGCCGGTCAAAAACAGGGTACCCCAGCTTCCAGCCAGGCACCGAACGACCGGTTTCACCTTTCTTGTAGCGCCGACTTTTATGGATGAGATCAAAGTCCAGTACCGTTTCTTCGGGATAGACTGAGCGCATGATATCCAGGCCTTCCAGCGTAAAACACGCCAGGGTATCATCCTGATTCACCCTGTATTCCATGGCGGCCACATTGAACAGGGAATCGGGGATTTTTTCCTTCTCTTCAAACCGGGGCGTATGGGTATCATCGAAAAAAGGGCCCCGGCTTAAGGTTTGTTCTTCATGGGAAAAGGTGTCAAAAACTGTTGTGTTAGGGAATGGATAGCACTTTATGGAAAAGAACGCCTGCTTGTTTGCCGGATTATTCTCGTCAACCGCGGCGTCTACCAGTTGGAGATGGTAGACGCCTAATGCATCAGAAAGCCACATATACCAGGCCGGGATATCCCCCCAGATCTGACTGACCGCCTCCATTCCCAGCAGGTCCTTCAGGTTGTCGACCCATGATGTGGTCACCAGCATGCCGTTAATTTTATTTTGAAAGAAACTCTCGCACTCAGTGATTGTATCCGCCATGCTTTTCAAACAGCTCCTTTACAATGTCATTTTTTTCCCGACCTTCGGTGTCGATGCCGTGTTGCTGGGCGGTCGCCATTAAAACATCATCCGGATAGGCAAGAGTAAGGGCATAGCTGGAGTCGTAAGAATCAAAAAACTCATCGAATGCCCGGTTCTCCTGTGCTTCTTTAACGCCCTCTCCAAAACCTTCAACGACCTTCCCGGCCTGTTCGATAAAGTACTTTCTACAGAATGCTCTTTTACTTTTATCTACCATTTCCGTTCCGCCTTGTTTTTTTGAGAGGCCACCCCTCGAAGAAATCCGCCTGAACCATGATAATACTCAAAAAAAGAATGACCCACACAAGCGATGTGTCACCGGGCTGAGCAATACCGGGTACCTTGGCCAGGAAAAAAGTCGCCAAGGGCGAATAGTAAAACCAGTAAAACAGCATGCCGCCGCCCACGGCGATAAGGGTCCGTATAATGGCACTCAGCGCGAGGCTATTCATATTGGGAAAATTGTTGAAATAATTTTTCAGAATAAACGCCGTCAGGATAAAAAATCCGCATATTTCCCCGGCATGGAGGAAACGGAAATCCGGGCCGTCAGTGTACTGGCCGCCCATAAACGGCTCATCCCAATAATAGTTCATAATGTTCATCAGGACATAGAGGATGATGACACCCAGCACAGCAGTTACAATCAAGACCACCAGACCTTTGATCCAGGTGGATTCTCCGTCCTTTTCCAGATATTTCCACGGATAACCTTCCCACAATAGATCCGATATGATGATCCAGAACAGAATGCAAAGGACAAGTCCGAGCCCGAAAAAAGCGCTGCCGGTACCGGCAAGGTCCGCCCACCAAGACATCACGCCGGCTTTGTCCTGAGCCGGGTAGAAAAGATAGCAGACATGGGGATGAAACAGGAGAGTATAGACGATGCCGGTGAAAAAGGTGACGGCAAAAAATTTAGACCATGCCGCAACACCCCGACCGACCGTGTTCCAGGGCCATCGGCCGAAACCGGTACTCCAGAAAAGCGCTATCAGTAAAAACGCGGTGCAATAATAAACAATGGCGGTGGAGGCGTTTTCCCGGGCATTAAATATTTCAGCACCCTGGCCCCCCGAAGCAATGATCGATTGCGGGCTGAAGTATGCGATGCCGAATTTGCCGATAAATCCCCAGAAAACAACGTAGACCAGGAAAAGCATCAGTAAAAAGGCAACAACGGTCATCAGTACCCCCCGCAGGACCGGTCCAAATGTTTTGCTTGAGGTTTCCGGAAACGGATAGCTGTCGGTAACGTTATTCAAAAAGACGATGGCCGCAAGAAACCCGACGACCAACGAAAAACCGTACATGGGGGTATACAATTTCATGACGGCGTTCGGGTTCATGAAAATATACCACAGTAGCCATACGATACAAAAAACCGCCACCAGATTGATCAATCCAAAAAGATAATTGAATTTCTGCCCTTTTTCCGTTGTGCTATCCATCTGTTCGACCCTCCATCCGTGAAATGGGGGGAAGAAGCGATTTTGAAATCCACTTCTCCCCCCATTAGCACTAGCCATTAAAGAACCAGTTAAAATGACGGTTAAAAAACGATATGGTCGCCGTTTGTCAGAAAGGCGTTACTCCCAGTGGCCACTGAGGACTGTTTTGCGTATGTCTTATATTTATTAGTTCCTTTGACGACGGGAACACCTGCGGCGGCAGCCTTTTCAGCCCAGATCCATCCTGTGCAGTGGTTGCAGGCGAGCCTTTGGATTTTGAATGCCTTCACGCCTTTGATGATATCATCAAACTTCGGGTCCCATGTCTCAAAGAGCGTAATATGTAAACCGCCGTAGCATCCGTAGGGCTTATATCCCTTGAAATTTTTCCGTGCGTAAGAGAACAGAGAAAGGATTCCCGGATGGCAACAGCCCGTCACCGTGACAATCCCCTTGTCCTTCACATTGAAATAAAGGACATTCTCTCCCCGCACCCGCAACAGAATGGGAACGTCGAAATCCTTTATGGCCACACCCGGCATGGGGTTGTAGATACCATCTTTCTCTCCGTCCGGTTTGCACAAAACCATTTTTCCGGTATGGGGGACATCATTTTTGCAGATATGGACTTCCTTGCCCTCTTTGTTTTTGGCCGTCAGATGGGCTCCCTTCAGCAGTTTCATATCTTCCGGATAATAGGTTTCCGGTGCATAAATGGTAATATTGGGGTTGTGTTTCAGGGTCGATTCAATCCCCCAGTAATGGTCCAAATGCCAGTGGGAAAGGACCATGAACTCGATTTCACCGCTCTTCAACATCTCTGGAATGTGGTTCATCTCGTAGATATAGTCCACCCAGTCGTTGTTCCACCCGGAGTCCAGGAGAATTTTTCTCTTTTTACCATCCAGTTCGGTGACCGTTATAAGGGCCATATAGCCACCGGCATTGTCCCAGTCCCACGGAATGGTGTACTGATTCGTCATGGCGCCACCGTAATCCACGATGTGCTTTTTTAAGTTGTCATTGTCGAACCAACTGGTTTCACTGAGCACATCAATGCGCACGTCTTTTACCTGGCCGAAGTCAACCTTTTTCCGTGCATGGGCCTCACGGGTCAGCGCCCCTGTACCGGTCAATGAAGTAGCAACGCCCATGGCCGCCAAGGATTTCAAAAATCTTCTTCGTTCCATCGCATTTCCTCCCTTTTTCCTGATAATGGTTTAAACTAACCCGCTTCTTTTTCCATACTCTCTCTTAGGAATCACTCAGATGTAGAGCGAATCTGCCAATGGAACTAACGCAAAAAACGTACCAAAACGACGATATGAATGCCATGTACCCTATCTACTTGAAATCATAGAATCTTCAAAAAAATGCTTGCTCTTGAATTTCAAATAGAATATATTCAGGGAACATTTTGAGTCGTTAGCTTCTTTAGCGAGGGAACAAAATGGACCCGAATAATCCACAATCCCGTCAACGCATAGAAAGCTCCTTTCCCGTATCAAAGACTCATAAACAAGATTTTGTGAGAGAGGCATCGTCTGATAACGGTCTCGACAATCAGTATCAGATCATATTGGACAACATCACGGATGGTGTCTACGCGTTAGATTTGAACTGGCGTGTCATTTACTTTAATCGCGCAGCGGAAAAGATTACCGGAATTCCCGTAAATGAGGCGATCGGGCGGGCGTGCTTCGAAGTCTTCCGCAGCAATGTCTGCGAAAGGAATTGTGTACTCCGGGAAACCATGGAGACCGGTTTTCCAATATTAAACAGACCTATCTATATCGTTCGCGCCGACAAAAAGCGCATTCCCGTCAGTTCTACAACAACTCTTTTGAAAGATGGCAATAGAAAAACCATCGGAGGTGTCGTAACTTTCAGAGATTTGAGTGACATCAGCGAACTGAGAAGAAAGTTATCCAAACAACACTCCTATGATGACATCGTGAGTAAAAGTGCTGCGATGCACAAGATCTTTTCAATCCTGCCCCAGATCTCTCAAAGTCACAGTACGTTGTTGATAGAAGGTGCCAGCGGCACGGGGAAGGAACTCATCGCCCGTGCGATTCACAACAACAGCCTAAATAAAAAAGGGCGTTTCGTGGCCGTAAACTGCGGGGCGTTGCCGGACAACCTGGTTGAATCTGAGCTTTTCGGTTACAAGGCAGGAGCATTTACCGATGCAAAGAAGGACAAGTCTGGAAGGTTCGAGCAAGCCCGGGACGGCACGCTGCTGCTGGACGAGATAGGAGACATATCGTCAGCCATGCAGGTCCGTCTTCTGCGGGTACTTGAGAATAGAACCTATGAACCCCTGGGATCCAACGAATCGATACATACCAACGCCAGAATCATTGCCGCTACACACTGCAATATGGAAGAGTTGGTTAAAAATGGGACATTCAGGAAGGATTTATACTACAGGATTAACGTTGTGAAGCTTTCCGTGCCGTCATTAGCGGATCGAAAAGAAGACATCCCTCTTCTGGCAGATCATTTCATCGAACGCTTTAATCATCTGACGGGAAAGAACATTGTAGGGATATCCCAGAGAGCCATGGCCACACTGATGCTGCACGAATGGCACGGCAACGTACGTGAACTGGAAAATGCCATAGAACACGCATTCGTTCTCTGCAGGGAGGGTATCATCCGCATTGCCTGCCTTCCGGATCATATTCTTCCAACCACCGCACTAAACGCTATATTACCGGGAATGACACTTAAGGAAATAGAGAGACATACCATTCGTCAAGCCCTCGAAAGAAATGAAGGGAAAAAGGTCGCCACGGCCAAAGAACTTGGTATAAACAAAAATACTCTCCGCCGTAAAATAATCCGACTTGGCATCTGAAGCGCCAAGCCGCATGGTTTTCACATATTCTTCAGAGTAGGAACGAATTGGTCATATGATTGGATATCCATTCTTCTGTGGGGTGGAAAATACGAATGGGGACGTCAGGTAATTGAAAATCTCAATGCCATTCTCCCCAGGATTGGGGCAAGGGACGAATATCTCTTTCATGTTCTCAAGTGGCTTCCGGAAAATGAAAGGCTGGAGGCCAAAATACCAAACGGAATGCTGCCCATCTGCCCCCCAATGTGCAAAAGAATTATACCCCGATTTTATGCTCTATGACGTTTGAAACTCCGCGCGGCCTTGGATTCCCGCTTTCGCGGGAATGCATAACCAGCTATCGATCTTTAGCTGAATTCCTTGGCAGTCACCTTGAATGGGCCGCCGTCAGGAACCCAACGGCTTGACGTGCAGGAAGAACGGCATCAGGATTTCATCCGGTTCAGGCTGGCAGGCCGTGACCGGCTCCAGATAGACCCGGTTCATGATGAAGAGATCCCCATCTACCACGCAGCGGTCCCCAAGCGCCGGCAGGTTGGGGATCTGCTCCGGTTGACCCGCATCCAATCTCCTCATTTTTGTTGACAAGCCTGTGTTAGCTAACTATATTAGTCATTGCTGAGAAGAGAGTCCCATTAAGGAGGTTGATATGGAAACCGTTCAAGTAAATATTCACGAAGCCAAGACACAACTGTCAAAATTGATACAGGAGGCACTTAAGGGAAAGGAAGTCATCATTGCCAGAGACAACAAACCGATTGTGCGTCTGGATGTACTACCGAGTGCACGAAGTCACAGGAAAATCGGGAATGCAAAAGGATTGGTTCTGTCCATGGCAGGTGATTTCGACGACCCCCTCGATGACTTCAGCGATTACATGAAATGAAAACATTATTGGATACCCATGCATTGCTCTGGTTGATCACAGGCGATAAGCGGCTTAGCGAAACAGCCAGAAAAATCTTTCTGGATCAGGAGAACCGGCTGTTTTTCAGCATTGCGGGTTTTTGGGAGATATGTATTAAAATGAGTCTGGGAAAGCTCTCCCTGAAGAGTCAGTGGGTAGAAACCATTCGTGATGAAATGAAGGCCAACACGATCCAATGGCTACCTGTTGAAACGATGCATTGTACCGAATTAACAAAATTGCCTTTTTATCACAGGGACCCTTTTGACCGAATGTTGATCGCGCAGGCCATGGTAGAAAATATGCAGTTATTGAGCCGTGACAGCCGCCTTTCGGATTACGAAATTACACGCATCTGGTAAAAAGGTGGCCTTCCAGTTCACCCCTGTGGTCCAAAAAAAAACCGACCGGTTCAGATCCACCATCCGGGGTCTTTTGAATTGGCTGCTGTCACTTGAGAGGGCATAGGAAAACGGGAAAGGGTTACGGATGGTTTGGTCTCCAGAACTTCGGCAACAGTCATGTTCTGCGGGAACCCCCAAAATCATCGTCCGCTTCCCATTGATGGTCTCGAAAAAGGTTCGCAAAAGACTTTTTTTTCTTGAGGCGCCAGTCCCGCTGGTCAAGATTACAGGCGGGATTAAGATTTCAGGTGATTGACATCAGGGCGAATTGTCAATCCCGCCTTTTATAAGCCCTTTTACAAGGAATGAGCTGATGAAAACAATTCAACAAACGGTTTTTCATGATCGTCACGAACAATTGGGAGCAAAACTTGTGGAATTTGGAGGCTGGGATATGCCGTTGATGTACCCCGACGGCATTGTAAAAGAACACCTTTCCACCCGCAAAGGCTCCGGACTTTTTGATGTATCTCATATGGGTAGGTTTCTGTTCCGGGGAATCGGTGCTGTCGGTTTTCTCCAGCATGTTTTGAGCAACAACGTGCAAGCCCTCGACAAAAAGGAAATGGGCGCCCAGTATACGATCATTCCCACCGAAACCGGTGGAGCGGTTGACGATGCCTATCTTTACGCTTTTGTGGAAGGAGAATACCTCCTCGTCGTCAATGCCGCAAACCGTGAAAAAGACTGGGAGCATTTCCAGACGATCCTGTCTGATTTCAAAAATGTGGATATGACAGATATTACAGAAGAGGTGGCCATGCTTTCCCTGCAGGGTCCTGAATCGAGGCATATTCTTGAAGAAATAGTCGATTCGGGGAGTCTCCCTGAACCAAAACGAAACACGGTCAGTACGGGATCGATCTCCGGATATGCCGTTCAGGTAGCACGAACCGGGTACACAGGGGAACCCCTCTGCTTTGAACTCTTCGTAGACAGGGAAAACGCCCTTGCCCTCTGGGATACGCTGGTAGAAAAAGGAGCCACACCCATAGGTCTCGGGGCCCGCGACACCTTGCGCCTTGAAGCCGGTCTTCCCCTTTACGGGCATGAAATGGGAATAGATCCGGAGGGGAACGAAATCCCCCTGTTCGCGTGTCCTGTGGCAAAACCAGCGGTGAGTTTTTCAACCCTAAAAGGGGATTTCAGGGGCCGAACCGCCCTGTTGAAACAGTTTGAAGCTTACAAAAAAATGGTTTCACGGGATTATTCTCTCCTCTCGGATCTTCCCAGGATGATCCGCACCATCGCCATTGCGGGGAGAGGCATCGCGCGCGCCGGCTCAAAGATTTACTACAAAAACAAACTGGTGGGCTTTGTCACCAGCGGCACCATGATCCCCATGTGGATCTTTGAGGGAGAAGGCCTCATCTCCACACCATCGGACAAGCATACCCTCAGATCCATCTGCCTGGCCCTGATTGACAGCGACTTACTGGAAGGGGATACGGTCGCCATAGAGATCAGGAATAAGGAAGTTCCCGGAGTGATTACCCCGTTTCACCTTCGATCGGAAGCTCCTCCATGGGCACGCCCCATATTGTACGATCATGAAGGTCCTTCGCAGGCCCTGCCTTCGGAAGAAATACCGAACGCGATTCAGCTACTTCTCAGAAAAGCCGCAGAAAATACAATCTGGCGACAACGGGAATGCATCAATCTGATCCCTTCGGAAATGACCCTGTCTCCCATGACAAAAGTCCTGTCCGTCATGGATCCGGCCTTTCGGTATGCAGAGCACAAGAAATCAAAGGCATTTTACGATGAGGGAATCTTCTATTACCAGGGCACGGATTTCATTGCCCAGGTGGAAGCACTCCTTGCGCAGCAGATGAAACAATATCTGGGTTGCGAACAGGTTGAAACCCGCCTGATCAGCGGGCAGATGGCCAATATGGCCGTTTTCAGCGCCATGATGGACTACCTGAACCGAGCGGACAGGAAGCGGGAACCTCGCCGGATCAGGCGGGTCTTGTGTAATCACATCGGCAAAGGCGGACATCTTAGCGCCCAACCCATGGGCGCTCTCAAAGATTTCATTGCCCACGATCCCAAGACCGAACGGCCTGCGGTAGTTAATTTCCCTGTTCTCCGGGATAACCCGTACAAGATGGATGTCCCGGCCACACTTGACATCATCGACCAGTATCGTCCGGAACTCATTATTTTCGGGAAAAGCATGGTTCTCCACAAAGAACCCGTCGCCGATATCCGGAAATTCCTGGATGCCGCCGGGATTAAATCCGTCATCATGTATGACATGGCCCACGTGTTAGGCCTTATCGGGCCGCATTTTCAGGAACCGTTCAAGGAAGGGGCAGATCTGGTTACAGGATCCACGCACAAGACCTATTTTGGCACCCAGCGGGGCATCGTCGGGGGCCGATACGATGAACAGGATGCATCCTATGAACTCTGGGAAGCGCTGGAAAGACGAGCCTTCCCCGGATCCGTATCCAATCACCATCTTGGAACGATGCTGGGTCTTTTGGGGGCCACTTATGAAATGAACCATTTTAAGGACGAATACCAGCAAAAAGTCTTAGCCAATGCCAAGACTCTGGCAAAGGGCCTCCGGCATTGCGGCATGGACGTGGCGGGGGATCCGGCCATCGATTTCACGGAAACCCACCAGGTTATCCTGAACGTGGGATACAGCCGCGGACCGGAAATAGCAGAGGAGTTGGAAGCCAACAACATCATCTGCAATTACCAGGCAGAGCCTTCTGATGAAGGATTTACCGCATCCGGCGCCCTGAGGTTAGGGACATCCGAAATGACCCGATTCGGTATGGAAAAAGAGGATTTCGAAGAGGTGGCCCAGCTTATTGCAGATGTCGTTAAAGATAGAAAGTCTGTACAAGAAGAGGTGTTGGCAATGAGAAGAAAATTCCAGGAGATTCAGTTCTGTTTTAAAGGTGAAGAATATGATGAGCTTCTGAATGTGTTGCATGGACTCATTTGATTGCGGAATACGGATTGCGGATTGCGTAAGTTTCTTTCCCGATCAGATCCCGCTTTAAAGCGGGAAGGCGCCGCTCTTCATTGAATATGGTCAGTTGAATATTGAGCATTTGTGGAATCGCTGGCCTGTTGTTTTTCCGTTGCATTCGTATTCGTCAATCGAATGTTCGTTATTCGAGTATTGCTGTTAAATTGGGCTTGGGACATGAGTCTTCACCCTGTGTGAGTGGCATCTTTGCCACGACCGGGTCTACATAAATCAGGAGTCGATAGTCCGAACAACCTGAAAAATCGCGGCGAGACGCCGCTCACACAGACTAGCTATGAAATCCGGAAATCTCTGCCTCGATCTACCCGGCTTTTTACAGCCAGCGGCAGTGAGAAACTCTAATTGTTCAACGGCTTGTGCCGAACCTTTCTTTTTATTCGTGCTATTCGTGGTATTCGTGGTAAAAAACGTGTTTTCCTCCCTAAAGCCCCAGTTCCCGGGACAGGATAATCCGCATGACCTCTGATGTACCTTCCACAATCTGCAATACTTTGGCCCCCTTGTAATGCCGCGAGACCGGGTATTCTGCCATATACCCATACCCGCCATGTATCTGAACCGCTTCCGAAGCAACCTTCTCAACCATCTCAGAGGCATAGAGTTTGGCTGCCGTTGCCTCAAAAGCATGATTTCGTCCCCTGTCCTTCAGCCATGCAGCCTTCAGATATTGATTCCTGGCCAATTCAATGGACACAGCCATATCTGCCAATTTAAACTGGATGGCCTGGAAACTGCCGATCGGCTTTCCGAACTGCATCCTCTCCTTGACATAACGGAGGGACTCATTCAAACAGGTCTGTGCAGATCCCACAGATATTGCGGCAATGCTTATTCGCCCGGTCTGAAGAGCAGCCAGGTGTTGGGAAAACCCCTTAATGGGGTCCCCGAGAAGGTTTTCTTCGGGTACGGAGCAGTCCTCGAAGATCACTTCGTGGGTAGCTGAACCATGCCATCCGATCTTGTCATATCTCTTCCCCAAGGCAAGTCCGGGAGAATTTTTCGGCACAATGATCGTGGAGATACGTCCAGGACCCTGAGCGGCTTTCTTTGTAACCGCAGCAACGATAATCAGGCTGGCATTATCGAGCCCCATATTGGTGATAAATTGTTTGCTGCCGTTGATAACCCATTCGCCGTCTTTCAGAAAGGCCTTGGTTCGGATGGAAGCGGCATCCGACCCTGAATTAGGCTCTGTCAGGCCGAAAGCCCCAATCTTATCCCCTTTGGCTATAGGTACAAGCCATTGCCTCTTTTGCTCCTCAGTTCCAAAGACGTCCAGTTCCTGCGCAACAACACTCGTGGTCACATCCAAAAGGGCCCCTAATGTGGGATCGCCGGCGGATATCTCCTCAATGCAGAGGTGCATCCCCACCCAATCACCCCCGCTGCCGCCATACTCTTCAGATATGGGGATACCCATCATCCCGAGTTCAGCCATCTGGGAAATGATATCGTAGGGGTATCTTCCGGTTCGTTCAATCTCTTCAGCCCTCGGGGCAATCACTTCCCGGGTGAAATCCCTGCACATATCCCGGATCATCGTATGTTCTTCTGTCAGATCAAAATCCATATCAGTCTTTCTCTTCAGACCTCGTCAAATAGTTAAGTGGTCGAGTCGTTGAGTTGGAGAATTAACACGTAAAATCAACCGTTCCTATTCAACTCCATCAGATGTCCAATTTTGGGGTGAAAGGCATAACTTCAAATAATAATAACGAATTAACAACTTCCCGACTCAATTACTTAACGAGGTCTGCTTCAAGCAGGTGGTTAATAAACTGGGGAGTGGTAAACACTTTCATTTTCTGTTGTCTTAACTTGGCGTTAGACAGGTTGTGCACACAGGAATTGCATTCAGTCAACACGATATCCGCGCCAACCGCCTCTGCTTCAGCAAGGCGGCGACGCGCCATTCCGATCGAATGCGTTGGATAACTCCCCCGAACGCCCCCACCGGCGCCGCAGCACAGGGACTGGTCGTGATGATGTTCCATCTCCACAAAATTTTTCGCGATTTTTCCGATGGTCTCTCGGGGTTCCTCGTAAATACCGGCATGGCGACCCAAATCGCAGGGATCATGATAGGTAACCACGAGATCGGTAGTGATTCCAAAGTCCATGGTCACTAAAAACTGGGAAATATGAACCACCTCAATGCCGGAATCGCCCAGGCCCTTGTACTCGGACTTGTTTTTAAAGGTCCTGTAACAGTACGGGCACCCGGTAATCAGGGCCTTGGCCCCGGTCGCTTTGACACGCTCGACAACCGACGCTGCCTTGGACTGGACAAGACCGTAACCGATATCCTCCAGAATACCGGAACAGCAGACCTCGTCAATGAGGGTGTAATCTATAGCAGACCTGTCCAGCAGATCAAGAGTTGCCTCAGTGGCTTCTTCCTCACGGTAGGCTCCAACGCAACCGGCAAAATAAACGTACTCGGCTGCTTCATTGATTTTTCGTCCTTCCGCATACTCCGGTCGTTCACGTTCCCCGTAGATATTTGCCTCTGTCTGCAACAGGTCGTTCATACCGTCGAAAGTCGGATGACAGGCGCCCGCAGCAACCATGTCTTTACGAACTTCATTCAGAATCTCCGGAACTTGTACCCCGGACGGGCAATTGACAACACATGAGGCACAGCCCGTGCACTGAAACAAGGTTTCGATAAGGTCATCGTCCAGGTCCAACCCCTCATTCACAACCTCCCGGAGCAAAAGCATCTTGCCTCGGGCGTTCAGGGCCGGTCTTAGCGTCAAGCGGTAAATAGGACAGACGGCCTGGCAAAAGCCACAAACCGTGCAACGCAGGATCTGCTCTTCGTACTTTTCTGCAAAATTATATTTGGCTTCCATTTTTCCTCAAATCGGCAATAGAAAATTGTCAATTAAAAATTTCACACTTAAAAGCTGCAATTAGCGATTAGCCGTTAGCTATTAGCTATTAGCTGCACGATACCAGTTATTTACGGTTACATTAGGTTAGCATCAAAGAATAAAAGCTTCAGTATAGTAAGAAAGTATTCAAATGCTTGAATCCTTTAAGTTAACGGCCAATAGCTAAAGGCTAATTGCAGCTTTTGGGTTACAATCAACTATCCAGGTCCATTTTGCCCGGGTTCAAAATATTCAGAGGGTCAAAGGCATGCTTGATCATCCGCATGACGTCCATGGCAATTTCGCCGTGTTCCAGGGTCATGTATTTGGCCTTGACAATGCCAATACCGTGCTCGCCAGTCAACGTACCCCCCAGGGAGAGGGCTAATTTAAACAACTCGTCGTTGGCCTTTTCGACTTTTTCGACCATCTCTTCATCCCTGGCGTCAAAAGTAATCAACGGGTGGAAATTGCCATCCCCGGCGTGGGCGCACATGGCGACTTTCAGTTCATATTTATCAATGATCTCACCAAATTCCCGAAAAAGCTGGGCCAACTTACTCATGGGAACCGTAACGTCCTCCACCAGGATAGAGTTATTTAAACGGGCGCTGACCGGATATGTCGACTTCCGAGCAGCCCACAAATCAGCCCGTTCCTGGGGCGTTTTGGCTAAATTCACCTGCGAAGCATTGTTTTGCTTGAAGATCTCAATGATCTTTTCCATCTGCGCGTCGGCATCGGGTTGTGTGTACGCTTCGGTTTCCACCAATAGCATGGTGTCCACATCAGGCAAATTAAGATCGGTGTTCTCGTTGATCGCCTGAATGAGATACCGTCCCATAACCTCCATGACGCTCGGAACGACCCCGGAAGACATGGTTTGACAAACCGCGTTGCCGGCTTCTTCAAGGGAGTTGAACAGGCCAAGCCCTGTGGTGGCAGCCTGAGGCAGGGGGACAACCTTAAGGATAATCTCGGTAATAATCCCCAATGTACCCTCAGACCCCACAAAAAGCTGCGTCAAGTTATAACCAGAAGATGTTTTCATGGTGCGCGTGCCGGTCTTCATCAATCGCCCATCGGGGAGAACGACTTTGAGTCCGAGTACGTAGTCCTTGGTCGAGCCATATTTCGCACCTTTCAGCCCACCCGCATTGGTCCCCACGTTCCCGCCGATGGTACTGGCAACAGAACTGCCCGGCTCTGTCGGCAAAGTAAACCCCATAGGGGCTAATACTTTTTGAAGATCCGCATAGACAACTCCCGGTTCCACCACGCAAACCCTGTCCTCGATGTTAATATCCAAAATGCGGTTCATCCGCATCACGTCCATGACGATCCCACCATACGATGGCACAGTCATACCTGCAATGCCGGTCCCGGCGGCCCGGGGAGTAACCGGTATTTCCTCCCGGTTTGCCAGTTCCATAACCTTTGAAATCTGTTCCGCCGTGGTCACCCATATAGCGCAATCGGGGTTGCCTTTGGAACCCATGGCATCATACGAATAGGAGATCATATCGATCTTGGCCTCGGTAAAGTTCTCCGGACCTACAATGTTCATCAGTTCCTCTTTAATTTTTTCATCCAGCATAGATCATTCCTCAAAAATTTAGTCACATGTCCCTTCGTTCGTCTTTAAATGGACAAATGGATGTTCAATATTTTCTCAGGTATCACAAGGGAAATATCCTTGTCAATGTTCTCTGTTCCATCAACTACCAAGAACTTACCCCTTCAAAGAGCAGTCCAAAGCCGGGCACAACGGGCACGAACCTTTACTCGGATGGCGCCAGTCTCATTTCAGCAATACACTTTGCCGCCTCATCAGTATCTATCCCCTTTGAATCAGCCAGTTCAAACACCTGCAACAGGTTTTTTTGGATAGACTGAATAATCATTTCCCGAGCTTTCTCTCCGGACCAGCCGCGTGTTTCCATACCCACAAGGGCTATGGCCCCACCACTATTGGCTATGAAGTCCGGCGTATAGGGAATGCCCCGATCCCGCAATCTTTCTGCATCTTTCACTTCGGCAAGTTGATTATTCGCTGCTCCGACGACCGCACCACAACGCAAACGTGAAATGGTCTCTTCCCTCAAAATGCCTCCAACGGCGCATGGCGCGAAAATATCGCATACCGTGTCGTAGACGTCATGAGGAGAAACAACGTGTAACGGATGCTTTTCTCCCAGGCTGAGTATTCCAGCATTGTTCACATCACTTACCAGGACTTCGCACCCTGCGTTACAAAGGAGTTCAATCAGTTCACGGCCCACGCTTCCCACACCCTGAATCAGGACCCGTTTCCCTGCCAACGAGGCATCGCCGAACAATTGTTTAACGGTTACTTGAATGCCGGTAAATACCCCGAGCGCCGTATAGGGAGCGGGATTGCCTGCCCCACCGGCCGCAGCCGTCCGTCCAAAAACATAAGGCGCACCCGTTTCTCCGATGATGTCCATATCATCAGATGTAGTTCCCATGTCCGGTCCAGTCAAAAAAAGTCCACCATGTTGCTTAACAAAAGAGCCGTAACGCCTTAGAAGATCGTCCCGTGCCTGCGGGTCGAGTTCAGGTGGGACAGCCAGCACTGCTTTTCCACCACCGGCATCAAACCCGGCCGCCGCCCATTTGTAGGTCATACCACCACCCAGTCTCAGGGCATCCTTCAAGGCCGATCGGAAGTTATCGTACGACTTCACACGCGTGCCTCCAATTGCCGGCCCCAGTTTGGTAGAATGGACAGCAATAATAATCCATGCCCCGGTAATTTCGTCAAACCGAATAATAACACTTTCCCCATCCCATTTTTTTATCAAAGATTCCACCAATTGTTCCTCCTGTAATTTATCGGATCGTACTGAAAGTAGTCTTTCATATACCCAAACAAAATAAGGTGCAAGGCCGGAATGGTGGAGAGATGGAAAAACCCATAAAAACCATTTCCGGGAACAATGCCTCCATCCTTGACACCGGAAAAATAGTCTCATATACTCCCTTTCCATTGTTCCCCAATAAACCTAGAAGGAGGCAGATATGAGTTTCAACATAGACAATTTCAAAGATATTGATCCCGGTCAGAGGATACTCATGGGTCCCGGCCCCAGCGATGTCCCTCCCCGTGTACTGCAGGCCATGTCCTCTCCGTGCATAGGCCACCTTGACCCTACTTTTCTGTTTTTGATGAACGAAACCCAGCAACTGCTGAGATTTCTTTTTCAAACGGAAAACCAGTTGACCATCCCCGTTTCAGCCACAGGTAGCGCAGGAATGGAAACTTGTTTCGTCAATCTTGTTGAACCCGGCGATGAGGTCGTAGTCTGCGTCAACGGCGTGTTCGGCACCAGGATGTGCGACATTGTTGATCGGATCGGGGGCAAACTCACAAGGGTCGATGCAGAGTGGGGCAAGACGATAAATCCTGAAGACGTACGAAATGCGGTGAAGGGAAAAAACCCCAAAGTTCTTGCGGTGGTACATGCGGAAACATCCACAGGCGTCTGCCAGCCACTGGAAGACCTGTCAAAAATTGCAGCGGATTCGGGAGCCCTTTTTTTAGTGGATTGCGTTACTTCCCTCGGAGGGCTGAACGTTGCCATTGACGAAATGGGAATAGATGCCGTTTACAGCGGCACGCAGAAGTGTATCTCCTGCCCTCCCGGCCTGTCTCCCATTTCATTCAGCGCTCGCGCCATGGAAGCGCTTCAGAAGAGAAAAACCCCTGTTCTGAGCTGGTATTTAGACATGAGCATGGTTGCCAGCTATTGGGGAGATGACAGAAAATATCACCATACCGCCCCGATCAACATGATTTATGGGTTGAGAGAGGCACTCAGGATTATCGGTGAAGAAGGGCTCAATGAAAGATTTGCACGCCATCTTAAAAATCACAGAGCCTTTGTGGCAGGCATTGAAGCCATGGGTCTCTCCATGCTTGTTGCCGAAGGCGAGCGCCTTCCCATGCTCAACACGGTATGCATCCCGGAAGGCGCCGATGATCTTGCAGTAAGAAAAACACTCCTGAACGAATTTGGTTTAGAGATAGGTGGCGGGCTGGGCGCTCTCGCAGGAAAGGTGTGGCGGGTTGGCCTCATGGGACATACATCCCGACAGAGAAATGTACTTCTTTTCCTTGCCGCTTTAGAGACAATCCTGAAGGCCCAGGGCGTTCCCACCAACCCCGGGGCGCTGGAAGCAGTAGCATCCGTCTACAACCAGCCTTGATCGTCAGGTCTGTTTTCACTATTTAAAACCATGCGAGGAGAATAGAATGGATTTCAAAATCATGTTTACCTCATTTGCGATGATTTTCCTTGCTGAATTAGGGGATAAGACTCAACTGGCCACATTTGCCTTAGCCGCGGAGAACAAGACGCGCCTGGCTGTTTTTATCGGGTCTGCAACCGCGCTGGTTCTCACTTCACTGCTGGCAGTCCTTTTCGGGGGCGCCATAAGCAAACTTATTCCCCCGAACTACATCAAGGCGGGAGCAGGCACCCTCTTTGTTGTCCTGGGGTTATGGATGCTGATATTTCCCGGGGGAAAGTAACTGTGCCTGAACAAAAAACTGTTCAGGCACGATTTTAGATTGTGGATTTTTCTTGTTCCCAGGCAGAGTTTGGGAACGAGCTAAATAAAGTCTAATCCTCCACAGCACCAAATTTTTCCCGATAGACGACCGGGGCTTTGCGGGGTGGGGCCTTGGGTTCTTCACTCGGTGTTCCGAGGGCAATAACCCCTGCAACTTCAAGATTTTCTGGAATGTTAAACAGAGGTTGCAACACGGCCGGTCGAAAGAAGGTAAACCAAAGGGATTCCAACCCCAGCTCGGAAGCTTTTAGCATCATATTCTGAATGCAGGCCGATGCCCCCTGAAGAGCGCCATGTTCCTGACCGAAAAATGCACCCAGGCCACCTTTTTTAGGGTTAAAGACCACAATAATAAGAAGTGGGGCTTCCTGAATAAATTCCGCCGAGTATTTCTTCACCCATCCGGGCCCGTCTGCCGCAATCACCTCATTTTTAGCTTTTTCTGCAGCTTCTTTTACTTCTGCTTTGAGGGCCGGGTCCGCCACCACAATAAATTCCCACGGCTGAAGATTCAATCCACTGGGCGCCCAGCAACCGGCCTGCAGGATCGCATCCACCTGTTCCTCAGTCACAGGCGTGCTATCAAACGATCGACAGCTTCTTCTCGTCTTAACTAATTCGCTGAATTCCATATTTCCCTCTCCTTCTAAAAAAAATAATGGCAACTAACCCGGACAATCCGGAAATAAACAGGGCTTAACCATGAAGAGCATGAAGGACATGAAGAGAACAGATCTAAGGTCCCTCATTACACTTCGTGGTAAAAAACATGGCTTATTATTACCATAGGCGATCCCCCTGGAAACAAAAATCAGGCGCCTCCCACTTGCTGATCTTAACCCCATGGCGAGCGTGATCCTAACGTCGGCCATTAGAGTTGTTTTCTTACTCATAATCATAATCGTAATCATAATCGAAGAGCCCTGAAATAGGTTAAAAGGAGTATGATTATGATTAAGATTATGATTAGGAACTGTCGAACGTATTCTTGGATGATCGTTTCAAGTGGGCGAAGTTAGAACCAATACCCGTGAATGAATTCCATTCACCTTTGTTTGTCAGGCATTTGCGCGTTACTCGACTTTGCTCTCTTATAGACTTTTTTCAGGTGTCAGGTTTCGGGTGTCAGGAAAAAACTTG
>Ga0075112_1000419_pt1 | contig 18964 bp, 20 predicted proteins | sample AntAceMetag02UKF_FD_69783 | JGI IMG/M metagenome (GOLD analysis project Ga0075112, IMG submission 69783) | Saline lake microbial communities from Ace Lake, Antarctica - Antarctic Ace Lake Metagenome 02UKF | ecosystem: Environmental > Aquatic > Non-marine Saline and Alkaline > Saline | place... | reverse complement strand
CAGGAAAAAACTTGTTGTCATTCGATTGATTCAACATAGAATCATAGAGTTATGCTGTTTAAAATCACATTTCCGGAATATTGAACCCGGAGTCCTGACACCCGACACCTGACACCTCGGTGAGGACAGGATCTCGAAATTCTTCACCGGAAAGCGGCATGAATCTCATTCATTCACGGGTATTGGTCCTGACATCGGCCATTAGAATTATTTTCTTACTCCTAATCTTAATCGTAATCCTAATCGAATAGCCCTGGAATAGGTTAAAAGGAGTATGAGTATAATTATGATTATGAACTGCCGAACGAATTTTTGGATAATCGTATCAAGTGGGCGAAGTTAGAACCAAGCCCAACATTTGCATGATTTTTCCCTAGTGAGACTCATCTTTTTCGATGCTAACTTATTGCATCGCCAACAATTGGTAGTGTGCGGCTAACAGCCAACGGCTAACCGCTAATTGCATCCTTACAGGTAATACAAATATCTTTAAGGTTATAAATACCGCCTTGAACACCCAAATCAACCCCCTGCCGTGAGATGTCATCCGAATCGGTTTCGCAGATGATATGTACAGTCGGGATTTGCCGTTCGTTAAAATACGTTTTTCCTGATTGATAATGATAGGAGAAATAGATGCAACTCGCGTCACCTGGCAGATTCTCCGTCTGCCTTAATACCTCTGCCATTTTCAGGGAAGAGTGAGCCTGTATTTTTGCCAGTATTTCCAGTAATGACGACAGATGAACGGGATTTATCACAACAGGCGAAAAATCTTTCCCCCCATCTTGCTGCCCACAGTTGGTTATGAATCCTATGGCATAATGTTGCGCTTCCAGTTCCGTCGCCAACGACGCAAGCACTTCAATAGCCCGTTCAAATTCATCGAATGCCTCATTTTCATAGAACCGCTCAACATCGAGGACAAGCACCACTTTATCCTGCTCGGCAGGTTCAAAAATTTTCTCCTGAAGCCGGTTATGACGCGCAGTCGCCTTCCAATGAATATGGCGTGCCGGGCTGAAATGCTGATAGTCGCGAGTCCCGAGGATATATACGGGGTCTCTGACAGGACTTGTTGCCCCCGGTTTGGCAAAAATTATCCTTTTTAACAGGGGGAAAGCTCTTATCTGAACAATTCGCGGATAAACCAGAATATCAATTCGACGGCCTTCCTTTTTGCCTCTTGGGAAAAGCCCAAAAAGGTCTCCAGTTGTTATGGATGGTGGCCCTATCTTATATATGCCGCGTTTTTGAGCAATCAATTCCCGATCAAAGGTAACCCCTTGATACCAGAGCAACCCGCTCTCTTCCTTGAGGGTAAGGGCGCCGTCTGCCTGGAAGAATTCATCAATGAATAATCTGATTTTAATAAAAACCGGCAGGAACTTATTATTCTCGATTTTGATTCTTAAGGCCACTGTTTCGCCCGGGAACATTTTTGCCCTGTCAACGAAAGAAAAACATTCTATATGGCGGATACTGAGAATACTCCAGAGTTTCAAACCTGAAGCAATGATCAGGAGAAGAAGAGAAAAAACCGACAGGTCTTTCTGCCCGTATAACAGGGCGACAAACAGGGATATTCCAGTAAGAATAAGGAATACTGGTGTGAAAAATATACTCAGGGTCAGATTGTCATCAATGTGTGTGTGGGGACTGCTCTCCATTCGTCGGCACCGGTATCAGGTCCATCATTTTTTGAATAATCATTTCTGCGGTTTCACCTCTCAAGCGTTCCTCGTCTTTTAAAACCACCCTGTGGGCAAGAACAGGAAGAGCAAGGTGTTTGATATCATCAGGCAGGACATAATCACGTCCCCGTATGGCGGACAATGCCTGGGCAGACCGCATCAACCCCAGAGATCCCCTTGGGCTGGCGCCGAACCGCAGGTATTTACTGTTTCGGGTTGCTTCTACAATGTCGGCAATATATTTTTTTACGGGGTAAGACAAACGAATATGTTTTCGCATATTCTGTAGTTCTGCAATTTGAGAAGGATCGGCCACATTAACCAGGTCGAGCAAGGGATCGCTTTTCTGGAACTGTTCCATAATGGCAATCTCTTCCTCGTTATCAGGATATCCAAGGTGGATTTTAAGCAAAAAACGGTCAAGCTGTGCCTCAGGTAAAGGGAATGTTCCTTCCATTTCTATGGGATTCTGGGTAGCCATAACAAAAAAGGGATGGGGCAGCTTTTCCGTTTTTCCGTCAATGGTTGCCTGACGTTCTTCCATGCTTTCCAAAAGGCTGGCCTGCGTTCTCGGAATAGTGCGATTAATTTCATCTGCCAGCAGGATATTTGTCATTACCGGCCCGGACTTGAAATCAAACTGCCCGGTCTGCTGATTATACACATTAAATCCCGTGATATCCGCAGGGAGCAGGTCGGGCGTAAACTGCACCCGTTTGAACAAACCACCTATGCTTCTGGCCAGTGCCTTTGCCAATAAGGTTTTACCGACACCTGGTACATCTTCTATCAGCACATGCCCATCCCCAATAAGAGCAACAAGGAGTAGCTCAATCGAATACCGCTTGCCAACCACTACTTTGGAGATATTTTCACCTATTTTTTTAGACAGACTAAAATCCATTCATCCTCCAAATCCAGAAAGTGTCGATCCATTTTTAATGAGTGATTCAAGACGGCTACATCTCACGGATCTCTTTGTCAAGAATATTATGGCGGACAAGGCTAGGATCACAGGGTTGCCCTACTCAAAATATCGCAGATATGGTATGAGACTCTATAGATCTTTAACGAGCCTCGCCGACTATTTTCAGACGCCAAAGTCCGTGTGTCCCTTTAAGACCCAAGTAGTTCGTACGGTTATCGGTTTTTTTAACAATTTCAACATGATTTCAAACCCCGCATGTAGATCTGATTGGGGTTTTGTTTTAGGGCCACATGAAACAAAAGGATCAACAAGACCTCTACATCCCATCATTTCTCTTGATGGCCGTTGCTAATTTCTTCACTGTATCCAGCTTCGGATGTTTTTTTCTCTTTCCTCTTTTCATTACCAGCCATGGGGGTTCAAAGGCAGACATCGGGATTATCATGGGGGCAACAGTTCTTTCATCTGTCCTTTGCCGCCCCTGGATTTCCGAGATGATCGACAGGGTCGGGAGGAAGCGGGCTTACGGCATTGGATGCGCCATAATGAGTCTCCTACCTCTCAGCTATCTCATGTTCCAAGGGGAACTGGCCGGATTTTATCTGCCGCTTTTGTTAGTCAGACTTTTACATGGCGTCGGACTGGCAATCTGTTTCACATCCGGTTTTACATACATCGCAGATATTGTTCCCAAAGAACGTTTGAACGAAGGGATAGGAATGTATGGCGTAACTGCTCTTGTGGGAATGGCCACTGGTCCTGTGCTTGCAGAAATCATCATCGGAGAATTCGGTTTCCAGTCTTTCTTCCTTATAGCGTCCGGCATGGCATTTACGGGGTTCCTTTTCCATCTCCCCTTGAGGGAGTCGTACGATGGTCACACAAGTGGATCAGATACCTCCTTTTTCTCTGTTTTGATAAGCAAGAAGATGTTGTCCATAGCCGTTTTGGCCTTTCTTTTCGGTTTTGGTCTTGCTGCTTCAAGCAATTTTGTTTCTCCCTTTGCTGAAGAGCAGAACATTGCCTTTATCTCTCTTTATTATATAGCCTACTCTTCGGCTGCGGTAATAACGAGGTTTTTCGGAGGACGGCTTGCTGACAGGGTTGGGGAAGAACGAATCATTCCATATGCCTTTATTGTGACAGGAACCGGCTTTTTGGTCCTGATGTTTTTGAGAGGGGACACAACCCTCATAATGGCAGGACTCATGTCCGGATGCGGGCATGGTTTTCTTTTCCCGAGCCTCAACGCCCTTGCCCTTCGAGACGAAGAAAGAGGCATCCGAGGTAAAATAAACGGCATATATACCGGAGGAATCGATGCGGGAGCGTTTTCAGGGTCCATTATTTTAGGATATATTGGGCAATGGGGCGGGTTCCAGGTTCTTTTTTTTATCGCCGGTTTCGCTTTGTTTGTGGGATTCTTGATCTACCAGTTGAAATTAGTTAGGGTATTCTTAAAATGGATGACCAAGCGATCTCTGGAAAGAGAAAAATAAAGACCCATTCAAAATAGAGGAGATCTATATGAACGCCGTTATTGATGCATTAACATTTCGTCATGCGTGTAAAAAATTCAACCCTGAAAAAAAGATTTCTGAAGAACAGCTGGATATTATACTGGAAGCCGCCTGTCTATCCCCTAGTTCATTTGGGATGGAAGCGTGGAAATTTCTCGTCATTGCGTCCAAAGAGATCAGAGAAGAACTTCGACCAGTCTGCTGGGGTCAACCCCAGGTCACTGATGCCAGCCATATGATTGCAATCCTGGCTAAACCATCTCTTGTGGAGCCATCAAGTGACTATGTCAAAACAAATTTCTTCAGGAGAGGGCTGCCCGAAAAGGTTACCCTTGCTTCTATTGACCGATATAAACGGCATATGGAAACAGAAGTGTTTCCCAGGATGACCTCATATGCCTGGTGCTCCAAGCAATGCTATATTGCACTCGCCGATATCATGACCGCTGCTGCATCCATGGGTATCGATTCCTGCCCCATGGAAGGATTTGAAAAAGACAAGGTGGAAGCCATATTGAAGATTGACAAAAAAGAATGTGAAGTAGCCGTCCTTGTGGCTTTAGGATTCAGGGCTGGTGAGCAAACATCTCGCTGGCGGCATGAAACCAAGGCACTGATAGAATATCGGAGATAATCTCATATGAAACTGGTGGTTATTAGTTTCTGAACCGCCAAGACGCAAAGGCCGCAAAGCCTTTTTCGAATCGGAACGGACGATTCGAAAAAACAGCCATTATTTATGTGTGACTCTTCATGATAGTTCCGATAACATAACCATTCCCCTGAAATGCCCAAAGGGCTGATTGGTTTATCGAATCGTCCGTTCCGATTCGGTAAAAAAAATAAAATCTTAGCGTTCTTTGCGTCTTGAGCGTAGCGGGCGGTAAATAATTGTGCATAAGTTTCTTTCTCGATCAGACTGGCTTTTTTTCAACCGGCGGCCCCGACGAACACCAGTTAATACGAAAAAATGTGGGGATGAAGATCTACAGCTTCTCCAATTCATCCAGCAATTTTAAAACCTTCAGGGATTCGGCTATGCCTGTGGTCCCGCTCATGGCCATGTTTACGGAAATGGTTTCCAGGATCTCCTCTTTCGAAGCCCCAGCGTCCAGCGCTCTCATGGTCTGGCCCATGATACAATTGTCACATCTCGCTCTGAGCGCTATCCCCAACGCGATCAACCTTTTGACCTTGGTGCTGAGAGCACCATCTTTATATACCTCCGCCCATTTGGCGGATTCGTGAGCCATCAAGTCCGGCAATTGCTCGCCCAGTTTCTCAAGGTATTTCAGCCTTTCCTCGTTTGCCTCTATCTGGCTTTGCATAAATCCCTTCTCCTTTCCAGTGATTAAAAGTCCGGCACCTCTTTTGCCTGAAAAAAATTCATGGCTGCCTGTTCATGTCAGCTTTCGGCTATTTGTACCACAGGGACAATGAAAACTCAAGATGGGGATGTCTTTGTATTCGCCCAAACCGAGAAGGTGTTGGTCGCCGCTGATTATAAGGTCTGCTTTTGGGTTTAGCGCCCATAAAAACATGGAAAACTAAATGCTTGCGGCGGCTGAACTCGGCTGGATCGACGGGATCATGATGAGTTATAATTACAGGCTCATGGTAAAAGATAAAATGAAAAGAGCTGTCGACGCCTGTATGAAAGCGGGAATCGGGTTGACTGCCATGAAAACACAGGCTGCTTTTACAGCAAACTTTTATGCGTCCATAGGGTCTGAAACCGATAGTGCCTTGCAAATGACCGAAAGTTTTATGAAAGAAGGATATACGGCCGAACAGGCCAAACTGAAAGTGGTTTGGGAAAATCCGCACATTGCCAGTATCTGTTCGGCCATGCCTAATATGACCATACTGCAGGCCAACGCTGCGGCCGCCATGAATAAGGAAAAACTTTCCGCGCAGCACAGGCATTTGCTGGATCAATATGCCTGCCGGACATCTCCCGGATATTGTGCAGGATGTGCAGACATCTGTGAGTCAGCGGTGGATTACCGTATTCCGATCAGCGATATCCTTCGGTGTTCCATGTACCATTTTGGTTATGGTGACCGGGAAAAGGCTTTGGATCTGTTTCGCACTCTGCCAATGGACATGAAGACAAATTGTTTGAAAACGGACTTTTCAGCAGCAGAAAGTCGATGCCCTCAAAAAATACAAATAGGAAGACTTTTGAAAACCACTATTGAAGAATTCGCATGAGAGCTCTGTCAGGCAAAAAGATTCACCGCCTCTTTCATCATTCGCCCGATAGGCAGATTTCGGGGGCAGGACCGTTCCGCCTTCTTGAACTCCAACTGACCTAACAGCGTGCCTGTTTGAGGCGGCAATGTTTGAAATATGGAGCGCGCCAGCATGAAATCCTGATAAGAATGGTGGTACATGAGGCAGCGCATTACGTCGTTTATGGGCACCTTCTCGCCAAGGGCCTGTAAACAGAAACGGCCGCATCCGGCGCAATAGTCGCTGCAGGTTTCCCCGGCGTATTGGGCCAGCAAGGCGCGATCGGAGGCTGAAAGGTGGGTTTGATCCACTGCCGCCACCGCGTTGGCCGCCATAATGGTAAGGTTCGGCATCTGAGAGCAGATGGCAGAGATACGCTTGTCTTGCCAAACCGCCATCAGCTTCGCCTGATAGTCAGTAAATCCTTTCTGCATAAAACGGTCTGCCATATAGATCTCTGAGTCGGAATTGCTTTTGACCGGGCCACCGCCCATGGTCTTCATGGCTGTAAGACCGATACCGGCCCGGTAGCAGGCCTCTACTGCCGCTTTCATGCGGGGTTCGTGCATCAGTCGGTAGTTGTAGGTAAACATGATGCCGTCTATCCAAGGCAGCCGGACGGCCCCCTCAAGGCAGTTTTCCATATTGGAATGTGTGCTGAAACCGAAGAGCTTAAACTTACCGGCCTTTTTCATGTCCCTGGCCCAGTTTTCCAAGTCGGGAGTCATCTCGTCGATGCTGCTGATGCCATGAACAAAAAAGAGATCCAGATAATCGGTGTGCAGTCGTTTCAGGCACGCTTCAAGCCGGGGAGTAAAATTGGACCCTTTTCTGGTTGACAGTTTGCTCACCAAAAACACCTGCTTACGGGTTTCTGGTTTTCGGGCGAACCAGCGACCGATGCCCTCTTCGCTGCGGCCGCCGCCGTACATTTCTGCGGTGTCCCAATAATCGATTCCCCATTCAAGGGCTTTGGCGAGCATTAACCGATTGTTCAAAATGTCAAACATCCCGCCCAGTGACAGTGCGGAAACCTCTATGCCCGACCTGCCAAAAGTTCTGCGGGGGACAGGTGACCCGGGAAGGGCGGTCTGGGCTGAAGCCTGGTCTGGCTGCCCGAAAGCGGCACCCCCCATGGCAGCCCCCAATCCGATAACTGCAGCTTTTTTGAGAAAATCGCGGCGATTGGCGTTATCATTCTTCTTCTCATCAAATGGCATGATTCATACCTCCCATCGTATTTACTTATTCGGTCCGGCTCATCGCGGATTAGTGTGAAGAATTCTTTTTTCCGGAACCGGGGTTTCAGGTGTCAGGTGTCAGGTGTCAGAAGGGTATCTGCTGAGTGCTGAAACCCATCGTGAGCACTTAAAACTTGACAGGTGCTTGTTTAGCTTCCTAAATCGTTACTGAGACCGAGCCTAGGGTGGTCCAGTACTTGTTTTTCCTTAACACTGACACCCGACACCTGACACCTAACACCTGAAGAAGGTCTATAAGTGAGCAAAGTCGAGTAACGCGCAAATGCCTGTTAAACAAAGGTGAATGGAATTCATTCACGGGTATTGGGTCTAAAACCAACCGACATGGTTTATCCCTTAAGGAGCAATGCATGTTCAGGGGCTCTTGACTCATTGTCTGCCGTTACCCGGATAGCGCGTTTTCCCGGAACCGGGCACTCGTGTTCGCAAATACCGCAGCCTATGCACTGTTTGGGGTCCACCCAGGGCTGCTGAAGCCGTATCTGAATGTCAACGCGCGTTCCGGATAGCGGCGGTGTTTCAAAGGGATGCTCACCGGCTACGCGCAACCCCCTTTCCCAAGTGCTGAGGATTCGCCGGGGGAGGTGGTTTTCCGGCGGCAGAAGCATGACATAATGGTCACCGGTAGCAAACGATTTCATGGCGGGGATCGCGTCTTGAAACTCAATAAACAAGGGATCGCCTTTTGCCACAATCAAATTGGAACCCGTATGAACGGTGTTGAACACTTCCCGGGTTTGAATGGCCTTGGGACTCACCGGGCAATTTTCCTGACAGACAATGCAAGGCCTGCCCATTGCCCAGGGAAGGCAGCGGCCCCGATCGACGAAGGCGGTTCCGATTTTAACGGGTCCTTTTTCGGCATAGCGGTTTTTCCCCAGTCGTTCATTGATACTGAGGGGCCTTATGGCCGCCGTGGGGCAAAGATTTCCACAGGCAATACAATGGTACTGGCACCCGCTGGTTCCCATGCGAAAATTGAGAACGGGGGTCCACAGTCCTTCAAGCCCGCCCTGTATGCCCGCCGGATGAATCACATTGGTCGGGCAGATGCGCATACACTGACCGCATTTGATGCACCGGGAGAGGAACGCCTTTTCCGGCAGGGCGCCGGGAGGGCGTACCAAAGCCGAGTCCCAGTTTCCATCCAGATGGCCACTGATCCGCAGCATGGGAATGGCTGCGGCTCCGGATACCGCAGAAGCCAGAAACTGCCTGCGAGACAGATCCGGTGAGAGGATTTCACCGGAAGCGGACGGTGCGGTCTGATAGGTCATTAAATGATGGCTGCATTCTTTCAAACAGTTCATACACAAAATACATTCGTTTATTCGAATTTGTGACGCCGGTGAGCACGCACCTTCACAATTCCTTTCACAAAGGTGGCAGTCGGTACATTCATTTCTTGTTTTGCCGATTCGCCAGATGGCAAAACGGCTTAAGACGCCGAACAGTGCGCCTGCCGGACAGAGGTAGCGGCAATAAAAACGGGGGACCGCGAGATTTAATAATACCGCCGAAAGGAATATGGCTGCAATCAGCCCGGTACCCGCGTAGGCACGGGGGGTCATTGAAACGGATATGGAAGTACGGTCAAAAAGCGGCAGGATAACCAGGTTTATGGAACGATACACCAAAGAAATGGGATCGAGAAGCCCGATTTGAACAGATGCCGTCGAGGTCTTACTCCCGCTGAGGAGGGCGCTTGACAACAGCCAGACCCCAATGAAAATCAAAAACAAAAATGCCGTTTTTTTGGGATTCATCCCTGTCTTGCGAACAGCACCGAGGATTATCCAGATGAGAAAACCCAAAACCAGGATGGTGAAAAGCAGCGAATGGGTTGCCGGTAACCGAATGAGGTCGATTGCCAGTTCGAGTGCCGAAACCGTCAATAGAAAAATCAGAATCCAGTATTTGATGCTCTGTAAGTCATTGTATCGGTTCAGTTTGATTTTTTCCGCCAAGGGCCTTTTACGCCTGGCCAGAAAACCGACAAACTGGTGAATGGCGCCAAAAGGGCATAGCCAGCCGCAGAAAAATCTGCCCAGGAGTATGGTTAACACGATGGTTGCAAGCCCCCACAAGAGGCCGGCAAATACCGTTCCGGTGCTCAATAGTGTTGCTAATCCCACAAGCGGATCCAGCTGAATCACCCAGTTTACAGGCCATCCCCGCAACTGCCACCATTGTTCCCCAAGGGTGGTGACCACGCAAAACCACAAAAACAGCACAAAAAAGAAAATCTGGCAGATTCGACGGGTGGTTTGGATATTCATGGTTTCCTACCGGTGCTCCACTGGAGGTTCCTCTACGGATCCCATTGCAGGATTCAGTTTCATATAGTCCGCGGTTCCAAGTCCGACGGCCTGGGCTTTTCCGATAAAAGGAAGTTGGTCTAAAGATTTTCCAAGAAGCGACGCGCCAAAAGCGTCGGCCGCTACCTGATCCGTGCTGACGATCATGGTATGGGTGTTCTTGAGGTCCGAAAGAGACCCCCCCGTTGGACCGTTGGTCATCATGGTCGTGGTTCCATCCAGAATCACGAAAGTGGGCTTTATCATTTTTGCCAGTTCCATGATGATGCCGTGAATATCCTGGTGAAAGATATTGCGACGCCCTCCCAAAAGCCCGTACCAGTTTTTCATGGTCATTGATGCGCCGCTTCGATGATGATCTTTTAGCGGCGCCATGCCAATGACCTTGGTGATATCCGCAAAGGGTTTGTACAAAATCGGCCAGTTTTTGATCAATTTTGCATCTTTTACCGTCATGGGGGTGAACAGGTCATCGCGCGGCAATAAAACCTGGGCGCCGGCACTGCGGGCAGCGTCCTCAATGCCGGTAAGGGTAAAACAGCTGGCAGGATCATTAATGGGGTTGTCCATTACGACGACCGATGCGGCCCCGGCCTGAAAACAGAGCCGTGCCATTTCAGTGATGATCGAAGGATGCGTCGTTGCTGACAACATGGCGGGGGAGGCAAAGGCGGCATTGACTTTCAGCAGTACCCGATCGCCTTTTTTGATGAAAGTTTCAACTCCACCCAGGCTTTTTAGAGCCATCCGCAGGGTGGCAACCCTGTCCGCTCCTCGGACGATACTCATTTTTTGTCCCAGACCGTCAATCGAAAAATCAAACTGAAAAAGGTTTGCCTCTTTATGACTGGACGCGGAGGGACCTTTGGAATCATGGAACCAGAAACCTGCCGCACAGGCAACGGATATGGAAATTCCCGCTTTTGCCATACGGTCCAGGAATTGACGGCGGGTTAATCTGCTATTTTTCAGATGGCGCATCGCCCACCTCTTTCAGTCTATCATACAATCGTATGGCCAGCATTTGAGCCTGGTCAATGCTTGAAGCTTCCCGAATCCCTGCCAGATAGGAACCATGCGTAAAAAAGAGTTCATAAGTATCCAAAATCTCTATGACCCGAGCGCCTTCTACCGGCACTTGCACGACTATATTTTTCCCGCCGTATGCCAGTAAAAACTTTGCGTAAGCGGAAGCCATTTCCTCCGCTTCCCCGGGTGTCTTGCGATGGGAAAGATAAGCCATGAGGCTGTGATCATCAAATTCATATTCGGCTATGTATATCTTATCGAAACCATCAAAGCCAAAGGCATTGGAAGCGATTAAGGCAATACTGTTTTTAACCCGGCCCTCTTCAGGGAAAAGCGCCGATTCGTTTAGGGTGACTGTCTCCGAAGGAGTGTTCTTAATGACTGTCTCAGCCATTATTTCTACAGGCTTGAGCAGGTTTTCGGATGCTTTGGAGGCGATGATTTCAACATAATAAGGGCCGTGGGTTAGAAAGAGAGCGTTGGATGTCCTGTAGGCATTTTGAGCAAGATTGAGGGACGTGGCGTCTTTTCGTCGCTGTGTGCTGAACACGGAAAAAGCATTCTGACGGTTAGCCATATTATAAACAAAGGCCTCCATCCACAGATCGGCCGAACGTTCATTTTTGAAGCGCTGGCTGACCAGACCAGTGAAACCCGCGGACAGGTACAATTCCGCCTTGCCGTTGATTTTATCGGAGAGATTATGAGCATCAAATGTCTCCGCCGGCGTGAGGGGCTTTATCCCTTCGGGCAAAGGTACAAAATATGCGTTTGGAGACAATTGGGAAGAGGATTTGTTCTTGTTCGGCTCGGGTAAAAAGGCCTCTTTTTGCAGTACCGCAGGGTTATATCGAAATTGGACGAACCATATGCCCACGCAGATGACCATGAGAATGGATAGAATAACCATACTCAAAACCGTTTGCAGCGGACCCTTACGTTTTTTATCTTGAGTCACTGAATCCTCAAAATTTGATGCAAATTCAGGCAGGGCTTCCTTAAGACGCCCTTACATTAACGGACAAAATTCGGTTGTTCTCTGGAAAAGTCTTTTCTGGCTAACCAAATGCGATTTGAATATATCGCAAACAGATCTATAACTCAAGCTGGCAATATGTCTCTGTCAAGGGCTGACCCCGGTCCCGCACATGAGGACCCTAAACGAAAAACCATGTAGTATCCATAATTGTTTGACAGTAGCGCTCGTTGGGCTCATGCTAAGGGCTCAGGTGATGAAACAGGGAAAGAAACGCTATTTTGTTTTTCAACGGCCCTATACTTGTTCTCATTAGATCGTTTTTTACAGGGGGTATCTTATCTTATGGATTATGAAGTCAAAGAGGTTGAGATGGAAGATGAGTTTAAGGTTTGTCCATCGTGTGGATACGAAGATGCTTTCCATTCTATGTTCAGAAAAGAAGGCGGCGTCACCAAATGGCTTTTTATCTGCCCTGCCTGTCACGATATTTTCGATATAGGTTTCACAGTTTGAAGAGCAATAGCATCTAAACCATTCCGTTAAAACGATTTGAGACTTTTTGAGGCCTGATTTCCCTGTCTCAAGAACCTATTGATTATCGAGGAATTCCAGAAATTGACGGACAGTGAAGATGGGGATGTCTTTGTATTCGCCCAAATCGAGAAGGTGTCGGTCGCCGCTGACGATGAGGTCTGCTTTTGCATCCAGGGCGGCTGCAAGAAACATCTCATCAGCGGGGTCTTTGGGAATGGCTCCTGCGACACCAGATAGACCAGGGACAACGATCGCATCTTTTTCTAACAATAGTATGAGCCTTTCAATTTCGTTGTGAGTGAGACCGTAATTTTTCCGAATCTTAGGGGTTTCGACAACCCTTTTAATCTCGGAAATGATGGCGGGGGATATGACAAGAAGATATTCGCCGGCCCGCCAGGTATCTATGACCATTGCAGGGCTTCCGGCTTTCGAAAGGAGACTGCTTACAAAGATGTTGGTGTCAAGAACGACCTTCAGCATGGATGTCCCTCAACGCATCGATGGCCTGTGTTACATCCTTCTCAATCTTCTCAGGGGCCGCGTCGGGAAGGTGGGACCGGATCTGATCGAGCACCTCAAAACGGGTCCGGCGTTCCACTACCAGTCGTTCATAAGTATCAACGGGAATCAGAGCAGCCATGGGGCGGCCGGAGCGCTCCACGATGACTTCTTCACCCCCATAACGGATGCTTCCCATAATATCTGCAAATCTGTTTCGGGCCTCCCGGGCGCTGACATGTTTAGCCATGGTGAACACCTCCTTGATAGTATTATGAAAGAGATTAAGTCATTATGTATGTTTTGTCAACTATGTACACAATGGCACAATGTCTTATCTTCTCTGCAACCCCCTCCAGGCCGGAGGTAGTGTGCTCTGCCTGTCGAAGATGCCGCCATGCGGTGTCCCGCCTGTCGAAGCGAAGCGTAGATCCCGCTATTCGGGGCACTGTGCAATTTCGAAGAACCTATTGCTCCGGGGTAGCTCCGGAAGATGGTACTGGGTGTTCAACCGGGGTGGTCAAACCCTTTGCGACAACTTTAAAAAGCGAGATATATTACTCAGGCTCAAATGATTTGTTCGGTCTCGGTTTTTCTATGAGATAGCCGGAAACATAACGGTGCAGAATGCTGGACATGAATGTCTGATATGGAATGCCATTTTCGGTAGCAAGAGCCTGGATTTCCTCCAAGACTTTAGACGATATTCTGATATTAACTCTCTTATCTTTTTTCAAGGTTTTGCGTGCATACTGCTGGTGTTTCATTGTTTCTGCTTTAACATCTTGTACAGACTTCCACTCACCTCGCTCAAAGGATTCGAGAATCTCTTTTTCGTCTTTATCGAGTTTGATTTCATCCATTTTCGCCTCCTAAATAATCACGGGTGGCTTTACGACTCGGAATTATTGTTTTTAAAAACTTGCCATTTTCGTTTTCAACAAATGGAACAAGGTAAACATAATGATTAATTTCAACGACAAGTATCTGTTGGTTCGGATATCTCGACTGGTTGGGATGAGTTGCAATATCAGGCAGATCACCTCGTTCAATATGCATGGTTATCTGCTCAAAGCTGATACCACGTTCTGTTTTAAGCCTTTCGTTTTTTTCCTTATTCCATTTATAGTAGTCCACGGATTAAGTTTATTGCAATGTGTGCCCAATGTCAACACTTTGAAAGATTAGCGCTGAACGTTGCCGATCAACCCATGGGACTCTTCCCAACCCATGCAATCGAACGAGAGGCAACAAATAGCCAAGATGAACCATGGTTCTCCTCCGGAGGATTTATCCGCCTCCGGAGGATCGTTCGCACGATGTCAGGCTCCTCACATTGTGCAACAAAAAACCAACCGTGTAAGCTTTTCCCTGTGCATCCTGCCCATTCGTGTTATTCGTGGTTAAACGCTTTGCCGGGTTTCCCTCCGATTCAAGAGCCTTTTCCCGAACAATCCGAATAATTCGCATTTTTCAAAAATAATTCAGATGGATTTCAAATTTTTAACTACCTGAAAACAGGGGTAATATTTCATAACCATAGATATAAATTAATGGTTTTTACTATGGTTTACTCATGTTTCCACCTGTTGACAACTCCTGCCCTTCCATCCTATTGTGCATTTGATCTGAAAAGCCATATAAAAAGCTCCAAACTTGCGACAATAAATCCTTTGACTGCTATTTAACTGGGTAGCTCCGGAAAATGGTCTTGAGGGTCTTTTCCGTTTGTTAATATTTGTTCGCTGAACAAAGTATCAGTTTTAAACTGCTACTAAAGTTAATGTAAATAGGTTTATTTCTTCATCATCTTGTGATATAGAATGATATAGCCTGTAAACGTGACAGAAAAACGATCTTTTTCCTGTAAGGTGAGGTTGATAAATGCTCACGGATAATAAAACCCCGTTTCTTCAATATCAGAAGAACGGGGTTTTTTGTTTTGAGATCAGGGCGTGGATCAGACGTGAGTGAAAATTCGTTTGTCCGACGTCCTATGCCCAGGGTCCGATGTTTTCCTCGTTCCCATGCTCCAGCGTGGGAATGCGTAGGTTTCTTCCTCGATCAGCTCCAACTTTTAAGCGGAAAGGCTCTCTCGTGTTAAACACTGGTTGTGGATTGCGGGTATCTGGTTTCGGGAGCAAATTCATCGAATCAACCAGACTTGTCTACTTCCGAAGGATTTATCCGCCTCCGGCGGGTTTATCCGCCTCCGGCGGGTTGCTCGCACTAACAATTCAGGTGCCTGAATCTTAGTGCAACAACAAAATAAGCCAAAGCTTGCAAAGCTCTTTTTTACAGTACCTTTTCATCTCTGAGATCTCCCGCCGGGGCGTAGGCCTTCCCCTCTGGGCCGGAGGCTGCGTGCTCTGCGAGAGATTCCAGAATGTTCAACCAGGGTGCCAAAAAAACTGAATTTCAGCCATGGATGATTACTAACAATCGTGTGACATGAATAACAGTCGCTGTAGATCAGCGCTTTAAATGCTTATGGAAACCCAAGAAAGAATACGAAAAGGCATGATGAATTTGTTCAAGCTATCCGTGAAGCGTTGTCGGATCTCAAAAAAGTGACCATCAAAGTCCCGGATTTGAAAGATGCCCTTCTTGCGGGGGGCTCCCCCTTCAATCCGAGTGAAATGAAAAGCAGACTGGATCAGTATCTCAGCCAACTTACCGCGGGCAAGGACCCAAGCAAAGTCAGAATTGTACTGGAGTGAAACCACGAATGAACACGTCGGTGAAGCTAAAGCCAAACAATATGGAGTATCCCATGAACATGAATAACCTTGCACCCATGGAGCCCAAAGGCAACAATCTTTTCGATCGCGTTGTTTCTATCCTTGAACAGGCTCGTTTAAACACAGTCCGATCCATCAATAACAACATGGTTATTGCGTATTGGCTGATCGGGAGGGAAATCGTTTCGGAAGTTCAAGATGGGGAAGAACGAGCAGAATACGGTAAGCAGATCATCGAAAACCTTTCACGCTGCTTGACGAAAGAATACGGGCGAGGTTTCTCTACCACCAATTTGCGCTATTTCCGTACTTTTTATGCTACTTATTCAAGTCGTATTCCTGAGATTCGCCACATCGCAGGTGGCGAATTGACTGCCTCTAAAAAACGCCACACCCAAAGTGGCGTATTGGAGGCAATGAAAATGGCTGTTGAGCAAACCAGCGTCAAACGAGGATTCTCGCCCAACTTGGGCTGGTCCCATTACCGAGCATTGATGAATGTGAAACATCAAAATGAACGGCTTTTCTACGAGATCGAAACGGAAAAGGAAGGCTGGGACGTTAAACACCTTAAACGACAGATTCATACCTTTCTTTTCGCAAGACTTCTCAAAAGTCGCAATAAAGCCGGTGCCATGGAACTTGCATCCCAGGGCCAGGAATTCACATCACCCTCTGATACAATCAAAAACCCGTATATCCTCGATTTTCTTGGACTGCCCGATGCTGAAGTCTACCATGAATCGGATATCGAAAAGGCGATTATTGCCAATCTTCAATCGTTTCTCCTTGAACTCGGAAAAGGCTTTGCTTTCGTTGGTCGTCAGAAACGAATACAGTTCGAAGACGAATATTTTTATGTGGATCTCGTTTTTTACAATTGCATCTTGAAATGCTACCTTTTGATTGACCTGAAAGTCGGCGAGCTTACGCATCAGAACATAGGCCAGATGGACGGCTATATTCGGATGTTTGATGACAAGTATCTCACAGAGGGTGATAATCCCACCATTGGGCTTATTCTTTGTGCAAAAAAAATGAAACGATTGCCAGATACTCGGTAATGAACGATAGCAAACAGCTCTTCGCATCCAAGTACATGCTCTTTTTGCCTACGGAGGAGGAACTCCGGCGAGAGCTGGAAAGGGAGAGGGGACTGATTGAAAATGGAAAAATCGAAACGGATGTCGATTAACCCGTTACTGGCAAAAAAGAAGAACCCATGGCACGAAAAGACTTTGATCATCAGGCCCGGAAGCTGTTCAGGAACAACCAGGCGGACATGTTTGAGAAATCCTATGAGGAGGAACTTTGAGGAGCGACGAAATCAGAAGGTGGAATGCCAGGGCATAACCTTTGAAAATGATGATGCCCGCAGGGAGTATTCTCTGGGGATTCTTCGCGAAAAGCTCAAGGATCTGGAGTTTCGCAAAATCAAGGGATTTCCCATTGATGAAGACGAGGATATTCTGGCGCTTTCGGACCCGCCTTGTTATATGGCCTGCCCGAATCCGTGGCTTGGGGATTTGGTCAGAATTCATGGAAAACTTTATGACAGGGATAACCCCTATTCCCGAAAACCCTCTGTGTTTCTCTGGGAACTCTCCCTGCTCTGCCTGTCGAAGATGCCGCTACGCGGTGCCCAGTGAAACCTTTTCTGCTTTTGTTTCACCGGGGCGAGAGAATCCAGGGTGTTCAACTGTGCCATCGCGATTTGTCCGCCAAAAAAGTATCAGTTTTTTACTGGTACTGCATTCGACGTAAAAGCTTTGATTTCCTTCGCCTTTTGCGGTATAGGACTGAACAAACGTTGAACACGTGACGTAAAGACAACCTTTTTCCTGTTAGGCGAGGGTGGTAAATGTTCACGGATAAACAAAACCCCGTTTCTTCGGCATCTGGAGAACGGGGTTTTTTGCTTTAAAATCCGTGCGTGAATCAAGCCCGTGTGAAACATTTGGATTGTTGATTTACGATTGAAAAAATCTAAAACCTGTCGTTCTCTGCGCTCTCCCGCCGGGGCGTAGGCCTTCCCCTCTGGGCCGGAGGCTGCGTCTCTGCGCGAGACCTTCCCTCGTTCCCATGCTCTAGCGTGGGAATGTACAGGGACGCTTCGCGTCCGGTTATTGTGGGGAGCAAAATGCGTTTGAGTCAAGGGCGGATTTGCCCCCTTTATCATGATCGAACAAACCATTTGCAGAAAGGTCTGATGGTTATGTCGAATGCACAATACAAGATCTTCATCAGCAGCGTTCAAAAGGAACTTGCGGAAGAACGGCGTGGAATAAAGGATTTCATTCTGCATGACCCGCTCCTTTGCCGATTCATATCCCATGTATTCCTGTTCGAAGATATCCCTGCGAAAGACCGCAGGCCGGATGATATTTACCTGGATCAGGTCGAAGGGTGCGACATGTATATGGGAATTTTCGGCGACAGATACGGCTGGAAAAACGAGGATGGAAAATCGCCCACCGAGCTGGAATTTGACCATGCCACCAAAACCCGTCGTGAGCGGTTGATCTTTATCAAGGGCGATGACGACAAAGCCCGTGAACCGGAGATGGCCAAACTGGTGAAGAAAGCAGGCAGCCAACTCACCCGCCGCCGTTTTTTCCCTCGTTCCCATGCTCCAGCATGGGAATGTACAGGGACGCTCCGCGTCCGTTTAAGGCGGATGGAAGCACAGAAAGGAGTTCAAAAATGAAAGAGATACCCGAAAAATCCCAAAAACGTACACGTTGGGTAAAAGCGATAGGCATGGGACTGGGGATGATCGTGATCGCCTGGGGATCACCCCTTTGCGCCGATACCAGCCCGGGTGATCCCGGTGGCTGGTTTTCGTCCCAGACCCAGCCCGCACACCGGATGGCCCCTGATCTCCGGAATGACGGCATGAATATCCTTCTGGCCCGCGGCGGAGGAGGAGGAGGCGGGGGTGGCGGCAAAGGCGGCGGGTCCGGGCAGTGCGACGGCACCGGTTCCGGACAGGGCAAAGGTAAAGGCAACAGATACGGCGCTAAAGACGGGACCGGCACCGGAGAGCGACCTCGGGATGGTTCCGGGTACGGCGCGGGAGCCGGAAATAACTCCGATGGCGGGGCCGGGAAAAACGATGGTTCAGGCAGCAAGGGAAACCGGGGCGATGAGGGCAACCGGTAGAGGGTCCTGGGTAGGACGTTTATGATCGCCATGCCCCCTGAAATTCGTATAGAGTTGCATA
>Ga0075112_1000417_pt1 | contig 19014 bp, 15 predicted proteins | sample AntAceMetag02UKF_FD_69783 | JGI IMG/M metagenome (GOLD analysis project Ga0075112, IMG submission 69783) | Saline lake microbial communities from Ace Lake, Antarctica - Antarctic Ace Lake Metagenome 02UKF | ecosystem: Environmental > Aquatic > Non-marine Saline and Alkaline > Saline | place... | reverse complement strand
TTGATTTTGATTATATTCTTTAAACATTGTTTTTTACTGATTAGTAAATGATTGTTTATACTTTACTAAAAAAAACATCTAAATCCATGCGGATTTAGATGTTTTTGGGACAGCCTCATAGCCTGTTTTTTTGCGTCTAAAACGCTAAAAGTATCTCAATCATTTATAATTTATAATTTATCATTAATAAACCCAAAGGGCTTATTTTACTTTTCCATAATAAAAATTAAAGCCATAACGAGAACTAATAATTCACAAAATATGATTATAAGTAATCTTTCATTAGCAATCATAAGTAATGTTGATAATATTATAACAAGTATAATTATGGTTATTATTTCAGCTTTTGATCTTTTCTTCTTTTCCTCCATTTAGATTAGTAAACATTAAATTTTTACAATCCACCCATTTTACCTACAGCATCGTACATTTTCATCATAGGTAGGAATATAGCTAGTACGAATGTAAATACTACACCACCAACAAGAGCAATAATCAGTGGCTCCATAAGACTTTGAAGATTTTTAATTATAAGTTTCAAATCTTCTTCATAACGTTCTCCTACATCTTGTAATAATGCTCCTAGTTGTCATGTTCTTTCTCAAGCATCTATTGCATATGATAAATCTATAGGAATAAATGTATTTTTATAACTTCCGATTTCTTCAAGTTTTCATAATCATACTGCTTTAGAGAAATTTACTCATGTTTCCAGTTCAAATCTAATTCTTTTGAATTCATTTCTATACCAAGGATTTTCTGTACCTACTACTAGAAGATCCATAGCTTCCAAAAGATCAATTCAAGAATTTAACAACAAAGATAAGTTAGCACTAAAGTATATTACATATTTTCTAGAAACTATTTCTTTTACTACAGGTAAACGCATAGAAAAATATCCCATTACATATTCTCCCATTTTTGTTGTAGTAAAATACTTAAATCAAAGTATTGATATTATACCGATTACAAGTACTACATACCGTTGTTGTCTAATAAATGCACTTGCTGCTAATAAACCTTTTGTAAGAGCTGGTAGTTCTATTTTTGCACTTTCAAAAAAGGAAACAAATTTTGGCATAATGAATATTAACATCAATAAGAATATTCAAAGTGTAATAGAAATAATAATAGCAGGATATATCATTACTGATTTAATCTCTTTCTTCCTTGAATCTTCATCTCTACGAGATTGGTATATTTTTTGGAACATCTCTCATAGTTTTCATGTAGCTTCTCATATTTTTACTAGTGATACATCAAGTTTTGATATTACAGGATAGAATTTCATAATTTCTGATAGTTTCATACCAGATTCAATACCAGATACAACATCTCTTGTGAATTTTTTTAGTCCAAACTCTCTAGCTTGGTAAAATATAACTTGTAATGTTAATTTTAAGTCCATTTTTGCTTTCAAAAACCAAGCAAGTTTTTCATAGAATCCAAATAATTGTTTTTTATTTAGCTTAGCAACTCTCATCATAAACTCTTCAAACCAAAGGTCAAACTTTCCTTTATTCTTATTTTTGAATACTTTTTTCTTTTCAGCATTAATTTTCTTAATAAGTTTGAATACCTCATTTTTGTTGATAAATACATATTTTTTTAGTATATTATTTGCCTTTGCAGAAGCTTCTTTGAATTGTTTATTCTTTGTAAGAAGTTTCAAACTTTTAAGTTCTAATTTGTATTCACCTTCTTGTTGTTGTTTATCATGCTTTCTTTTTAGTTCTAACATTTTATCATAAAACCATAGTAGTTTGGTATCTTCTACTTGGAATTCTTCTTTTACATACTTTATCAACGATAAACCAGTATCAAAATCTTTAGTTTTTACTAGAAATTTTAATTTTTTATATATTTCTTTCAAATCTCTTTTTTCTACTTTACCTTTTTCTACAACTTTCAATAATCAAACTTTTTCGAAAAATTCATTATCTACAAGTATTTCATCAGCTACAGTTCTAGATTTAAGTTTATTTACTTTAGCTAAAAATTTTTCTCATAAAGCATCATCAGGATATTCTTTCAAAAATGCAAAAACTCTTTTTTGAGCTTCTGTATATAGTCTTTTTTCTATAAGATTTTCTATAGACATAATTTTATCTTTTCTGTCTGTTTCATATTTGATTCTCAGATATTCTTCTTTATATCAACTTTTTTCTTTATTCAATTTTTTTTCAAGTTTCTTTATTCTTTTGTCTTCAGGAAATTGCTTTCTAGTATCTTCCAAAACTTCTTTTGCTCTGTCTAGAAATTTATTTTTTAAGTAAAAATTGAACCAATAAGCAAAATGTGGAAATTCTGTTGATTCTAGGTAATTATATTTATAAGCGCTTTTTTTGTAATCTTCTATAAAATCACTAAGAAAATCTACTAATTTTTCAATCTTTTTTTTCTCTTTTTTATCATCCTCAGAAATATACTTATCATTTAGTCTTTTAAGTAATTTTGTATATTTTCAATTTATTATTAGTTTGATATCCTCTACGCTTAGAATATCTACATTTTTTCAGACAAAGTCCAAAAATTTATTTAGATTCATAAGCTAAACGTCTTTATATGGTAAAATTTGTTCTAAGTCTGTTAGTCCATTAGCTGCCTTCAATAATCCATCTTGATATAGAGTAAGAAAATTTTTATTTCTGATAGTGTCTTGCCACTGTTTTTCATCTATATTTACATTTATCAATTTTCTTATATCTTTATCAAATAATATTGTTTCATGTAATCACAATCTTTTATCATAACCCATTCAAAGGCAATTATCACAACCAACTTTTTCTCTATAGTGTAAGTTACCACCTACAGAATCTCGTATATGCCCAAGTCAATCTCTAAAAATTGCTATTTGATCATTATCTAATTCAATTTCTTTTCCACAACTACATAGTTTTTTCACAAGTCTTTGGGATAGTATCATTCTAAGAGATGATGCTATCAAATAGGCATCTATTCACATATTTACAAGTCTTTCTATTACTCATGATCATCTATTGGCATGGATTGTTCCAAATACTAAATGTCATGTCAAAGCCGCTTCTATTGCTAATTTAGCAGTTTCTCTATCTCTTATTTCTCATACCAGTATAATATCTGGATCTTGTCTCAAAAGAGTTCTAAGACCATTGGAAAAGTCATATCATATTTCACTTCTTACCTGGGACTGGTTAATTCATTCCATTTTGTATTCCACTGGATCTTCTAGTGTAGATATATTGTGTTCCATAGGATTAAAACTATTTAGCATAGCATACAATGTGGTTGTTTTTCAAGACCCAGTAGGTCCACTAACTAGTACCAATCCTTCTTTATACTTCAGTGCTTTGTTTATTAGTTTAAGATTAAGTTGCAAAAACCCTAGACTATTTATATTCAAAAGTTTAACATCTTTTCTAAGAAGTCTTATTACAATTTTTTCACCATTAAGAACAGGAAAGGTAGATACTCTCATATCAACCTCTTCTTTTTTATTCGTCTTAGCGTCTTTGTATTTATAACTTATTTGTCAATCTTGAGGGATTCTAGATTCATCAATCTTTAGTTGAGCCATAATTTTGATACGAGTCAAAAGATTGCTTTGATTTTCAGGAGAACCTTTAGTCTCAATTTCATAGAATAATCTTATATCTCAATCTATACGATATCTTATATATAGAACATTTTTTCATGGTTCTATATGGATATCTGATCCTTCTTTCATTATAGCTTCATCAAAAATACTATCAACAAATCATTTGAAGTCATCTATAATATCTACGGTTTCTACACTCATTCAAATTTTTATTTTGAAATAAAAGCAGACAAATTAATCTTTTTCTAATATTAGAACTTGTCTTTTGGTTTAATTTATGTATAAGAGTAATGTTTTTTATAGTAATCTACAATAATAATTTTAATATTATTGAAAACTTTTATGATTGTTTATTTATTCAGTAGTATTAGACTTTTATTTACATATAATTATAACATAAATAAAAAAAAATAACACTATTTAATTAACAATAGTTATATGATTATAATATTTATTTTTGCACTTTCAATACATTTTTATTGAAAAATAGAAATTATTGGTTATACTATGACTCAATTCAAAATTCTAAATATGAGTTTTGAGTGAACATTTAGACGTTAACATACCTTTTGATAGATGAGTAGATTAAAACTAATATTAGTGTTTTTTATGTGAATTATACTAGGGTTTCTCCTATACAACATGGGAGAAAATTACTTTGTCAACACTAATAACGTAGAATGATGACAAAATGTCGACCTAGGTATAAAATGAACCATAAAAGAAACTCTTACAGATGTAGTTGATTCTATATCTGGAATATATTCTGATGATGAGTATATTTCTACTGAAAAGTATAGAATATTCGAACAAGTAGACAATATTTTGAAACAGGACTATATAGAACCTGAAAATCTTTCAGGAACTAAAATGTTGGAAAATGCTATAAAGTGATATGTAAATGCTGTAGGAGATCCTTTTACTGTTTATTTATCTACTATAGATAATAAGAGTTTCAGTGATGAATTGAAATGAACTAATGAGTTTGAGTGAATATGAGCTTATGTAACTAAAAAAGAAAATGGAGTTATGTTAGAAAGACTTATTAAATGAGGACCAGCATTCAATTCAGAATTAAGACCTTTGGATATAGTAATCAAAGCTAATGATATTTCTTTGATAGATTTACCTTTATGAGAAGCGGTTTCTCATATTAAGTGACCTGCAGGAACTACAGTTATACTTACTGTATTGAGGGAAGAGCAAATTTTTGAAGTAGAAGTAATAAGAGATAAAATAGAGATTAAATCTGTAGAGTGAGATACCTATACTCTTACAGGAGATGTAAATATATGATATATATCTATTAGTATATTTGGAGAAGATACAGAAGCATCTCTTCAAGAAGTTATTAGAGATTTGAAAGAAGATGCTATAGAATGAGTAATAATTGATCTTAGATGAAATGGTGGATGATTTTTACCAGTAGCTGTTGATGTTGCTTCTCATTGGGTTCCCAAAAATAAAATTATATCTATAGCAAGATATAGAAATAAGAATGATGAAGAATTAGTCTCTAGATGATTCAAAGATTTTGAAGATATTCCTGTAGTTATACTTGTAGATTGACTTACTGCCTCTGCTAGCGAAATTATAAGCGCAGCTATCAAATACCGAAATAATACTATATTAGTAGGAACCAAAACTTTTGGAAAATGAAGTATTCAGACTTTGGAGGAATTTGATGATGGAAGTAGTTTGAAATATACTATTGGAAAATGGGATACTCCAATATGAGAAAATATAGATAAAGAAGGTATAGAAGTAGATATAGAGGTAGAATTCGATTCAGAACAATATAAAGAAGGTTTTGATAATCAGTTAGGTGTAGCGAAGAAGACTATATGGGATATGCTTGCGGAAGAATAGTTATATATTTGACTATATTTCTTCTTGTTATGCCCGAAAAACTTATTTTATAATTTATAATTCAGAAATTCATAATGTTTAAACCAGTAATAGTGACTTTTAATAAGCCTAAATGATATGTGGTAAGTAAAGCAGACAAACACAATAAAACAATATACCAATTATTACCAGCAAGTTGGAGGAAAGATTTTTTCTATGTATGAAGATTGGATAAAGATAGTAGAGGATTACTTTTGCTTACAAATGTTCCAGAATTAGTAAATGAATATGAACATCCAAGTAGTAAGATTTTCAAAATATATGAAGTTCAGATAGATAACTTTGTTAAAAAACATCATTTACAAAAATTGAAAAGGGGAGTTCGGGTTACTGATGATGGAGAATATATACCAGACACACAAATCAATGAACATAAAGGACAACATGCAGATCTTTTACAGTTTCATGATATCAATATAATAAAAGATAGAAGATGAAGATTAATGGCTAGAATAGTTTTGACTTATGGTAAAAAGAGACATATTAGAAGAGCTTTAGAGGCTTTTGGATATAAAATACATGATCTTTGTAGAATTAAATATGGTAAATACCAATTATGAACTATAAAATCAGGTAAATATTGTATTAATAAGATAAATTTAAATAAGGAGATGAAGCAAAGGAAGTCGAAATAATTTGAAAGTTTGTTCCGCTATATTTTTCACCTTCGGCCGGGATAGAATATAGAAAAATTTGCAACGGTGGAAGGGGTTTTTAATAATGCAAATTTAATATATATAGTTTTTATCCCTGAAAAATATAAACTACAGAATTCTTAACTTATTTCATCTGTTAGCCACGCAGGACTGCGTGGTTTGGGAGTTCGTATTTCAGCTTCTGCTCCTCTGCGGAGCAGGCTGGAGCTGTTCTGTATTCGTTCTGTATTCTTTCTGTATTTAGCCTCTTTCCCAAGGGAAAGGCTGTAGTTGTCTCTTTGTATCTAACCGTTCTCGGCATCGCAATATAATGGCATTAATTGAAAAGGTGAAAGAAATAAAAAATGGGAATATGACGGAAGAAAATGCCGGGAATGAAGCCTGCCACGGGTTTGCCCCGTGGTTGTCTCAGATGTTGTCTCAAAAAACCAACCTCTTTCCCACCTAAAATAGATTATTTTTACATAATTTACGGAAAAATCACAAAAAATACAAAAATAGCTTGCTTTTTTCTAGATAAATCATTACAATAAGTTTACCAAATTTATTTTAATGATAATAAAACGCAAATGATAGTTGAATTTAATTTTGAGAATTTTTTATCTTTTAGGGAGAAACAGAGTCTTAGTTTGCTTACAGGTTCTAAGAAAAAAGAAGAAGAACATAAAAATAATTATGTTAGTTTTTCTGATGATAAATATAGAATATTGAAAACTGTCGCTATATATGGAGCTAATGCAAGTGGGAAGTCTAATATTTTGAAAGCTATGACATTTATGAGAAATTTTGTGGTTAATTCTCATACAACAATTCCAAATGATCTTATAAGGGGTGTTGAACCTTTTAGGCTTAATGTTGTTTCTAGGAAAAAACCTGCGTTTTTTGAGTTAAAATTTATCTTGGATAATACTAGGTATACTTATAATTTTTCTTTGAATAATAAAGAAGTAGTGTCTGAGAATTTGATTGCTTATTATTCTGCTAAACCTACGGTTCTTATAAAAAGAGATTATCAGGAAATAGAAATAAATGGAACTTATATGAAAAAGGCTGAGAAGTGGAAGGAAGATATAAGAGAAAATAGTCTTACATTATCTTTTTTGGCAGATAGAAATGTGGAAGAGGCAAAGAAGATACATGCTTATTTTTTGAATATACATGTATTTTTCAATATAAATGGTGATACTGATACTATGAATATGTTAAATAGAGATACTAAATTTAAGTTTTTCTTGATAAATTTACTGAAAGATAGTGATTTTGGGATTAAAGATGTGAAGCATGAACAAAAAGATGTGAAGTTCTCTGATTTACCAGAAAATGTAAAAGAGGATATGAGAAAAAAAGTAGCTAATGTAAATTTCGATGAAATAGAGAATTTGAAGATGGGTACTACTGGATTTGTTCATGAAATTTATAATGAGGCAGGAGAAAAGTCAGGAGAAGAATTTTTTGCTAAGGAAAGTGAGTCAGTCGGAACTCAGCAAATATTTAATCTTGCAGGTTCTATATATGATATTATGAAAAATGGAAAAATATTATTTATAGATGAGATAGATAGAAGTATACATTCTATGCTTTTGAAAAAACTTATAAAAGTATTTCATAATTCTACAGGTGATTTAGGTAATTATCAGTTTATTTTCAATACTCATGATACTACACTATTAGATTTAGATTTATTTAGAAGAGATCAAATTTGGTTTGTAGAAAAGAATAAAAAACAAGAAAGTTCTTTGTATTCTTTATTAGAATTTAAACAAAGGAAAGATGTCGTTTTGTCAAAAAATTATATGGAAAATAGGTATGGAGCAACTCCTTATTTGGGAAAATTTGATGATTTATTTAAGTAGAATGAGTTAGAATTTAGATATTAACTAATATCTAATATATTAAAGTTTTATTTGCTTTTTTAATAAAAAACATTATACTATAAATAGTTTACTGAAAACAGTTTATTGTAAAGTGTTTACAATAGAGTATTTACATATTGTATTATATTAGTTATGACCTATCGTTTTGAATCATTGCAGCAAATTTTAGATATTTTTGATTGATGAGAAAAATTGTGAGCTGGTAAAATTTCTAATAAACTTGGAAAGAGTAGAACAATTGTTCATAAATATATAAAAGAACTGCTTAAACAATGAAAATTAAAAAAAACATGAAAAGGAACTCATGTTAAGTATTTTAAAACACATGTTGATAATGAAGAAATAAAGTTTAATAAACTTATTGAAGAAGATTTTATCTTAAATTTTCAGGATAAAAAATTATTGGATGATATTTTTTTTAAGTTATCTCCAGATGGAAAGACTTTGAACTGATTAGATGGAATCAAAAAATGGTGTGTAGAGAGGAATATGGATTTGCAATCAAAAATAGATTCTTATATTGAAATACACAAATATATAGTAAATTTACAGGATGAATGTGGACTTTTGGATGCAAGTCATGCTTTTGGGAAAGATTTTAAAAAAGTTTATTTGGATAATATTTGTTATGCTGATCAATATAAACGGATGGAATTTGGTAGGTGAAAACTTGCTGAAATAACTTTTTATGGTAAGCAATCACAAAATAAAAAATTAATTTTTGAAAGTTTGGATGAAATTATATATAAGCTGGAGTGTATTATCAAAAAAGAAAAATATGATGCTATTGCTATAGTTCCTTGGAGTATAGATAGGAAAAACCAGCTTTTGAAAATATTAGAAGATAAACTAAAGCCTTTTGGTAAGCCTTTTGTCAATGTTATAAAATATTATCCAAATGAAATAGCTATTCCTCAAAAATCTTTGAAAACTAGGAATCAAAGGATACAAAATGCAAAAAATACAATATTTGTAGATGATAAGAATATTTGAAAATATAAAAAAATATTTCTTATAGATGATTTTGTTGGTTCAGGTTCTACTTTGAATGAAACTGCAAAAAAATTAAAGGAAGAATGAGTGAAACAGGTGGATGGATTTGCATTTGTATGAAACTTGAATCTTAGTTATGAGATTATAAATGAAATATAAGTAAATAATCAAAAAAAATAATATATTTGAATTGAAAATTAAGAAAATAATCTATTAACTTGATTTTTCCCAAAGAAAGCTTATCATTAACGATAAGTTTTTTAAATTAAAACATCAAAAAACTGATTATTTTATAATCTAAATACATAACTTTCATGAAAAAATTACTTTTTATATTTACAATTATATTTACACTAATATTCTCTAATATTACCTTCGCAGCCTATACAGATAACCTAGAAGATAAAGACTATCTGTCAGCACAATTGATTGTCTCTGAAAAGAAAATTAATTCTGATTCTACTATCAAATATGTAGATGGGAAGATAGAAGAAATGTCAGATAATTTGAAGAAGTTATCTAAACTATATAGTAAAATTCCTTTAGTTAGGGAGAAGATAGAAGGAAGTTCTAACAAGACATATATTATGTTGGGTCATATTTTGGATTATATAGAGGCTAAGGTCGGCTTGATTATTTATGACCTTACCGGGAATACTGATGTTGATAATGGTATATCTGAAGAAGGTATTGTAGCTTATGTAGATGATAATTGTATAGAAGAAATATGTACAAAAACTTATATCGATAATATTGTAGGACAGCAATTACTATGATGAAAAAAAGCAGATATATCTATAGTTTCACTTACTGAGGAAAAATGGGGTATATTCAAAGAAAATTTGTCAGGAAGTCCTATATTATCTTTTAGTAAAGAATTTGCTAATTTTTTAATAAAAACTTATCCAGGGGTAGAAAATTATTTGCAAAAGATGTGAGATAATTTCTATTTAGTTCTTGGAGCTTGGATACCAGGAGCAGAGAACTTATGTAATGATGAAATTGACAATAATTGAGATGGTAATATAGATGCAGATGATGAAACTTGTAATATTATTACTATATTATATGATTCTAGATGTAATGAATGATGGGTATGTGATATAGAAACTTTGACAACAAATTTGAAACAACAAACTTTTGATTTATGATTTATAGTAAACACTATAGATTATACTACTGAAGAATGAAAAACTATTTATAAAGAAGTATGATGAAACTTACCTACTATACTTAGTGTAGATTTACCAATAGTTTTAAAAGATCAATTAGATAATGCTAATTATTTGGAAGAATTAGATAGTAAACAATATACATATATGATTACTTTTTTCCCTAGTACTTGGAATCCAATTTGAGAAATATGTGACAATAAGATAGATGATAACAATAATGGTCAAATAGACTGTGAGGATACGTCTTGTAGTTCTGAAGCTCAATGCAGAGAAGAAAAGAAGGGTCAACTTGATGTGTTTATTATGTCTTATTGTCCTTTCTGAGAGATAGCGATGAAACAAATACCTCTTTTGCAGGAATCTTTGGATAATAATATTGAATTAGGAATTCATTATATAGCTACTAAAATAGGAGATGGATACAGAGCAGAAGATTTTCAATCTCTTCATGGTGTGCCAGAATCAGAAGAGAATATTCGTCAATTATGTGTACAAGAATATTATGGTACACAGAAATTGATAGATTATATGCAAGTAAGATATGAAAATGCAAATAACTATGGACAAGTTAATGATGATTCTTCTATTGCTTTGGAATCAATAGAAGCTGATGTGGAAGAAATTAATACTTGTGTGACTGGATGAGAGTGAGGGAAATTGTTGGCAGAGGATATTAAGATAGGACAGGAATTGAAGATAGGAGCTTCTCCTACTTGGATGGCAAATAATAGGTATGAATTTAGTGGGATAGATGCGAATAAGATAAAGGTGGAGTTTTGTAAGTATAATGAGGAGATAGAGGGTTGTGAGAGTAGGGATGTTATAGATACAGGGAGTTCTGGAGGTGGAGCTAGTTGTGGGCAGTAGGTAATAGTAAATTATTTTATTATTTAAATTTATTACAAAAATGAAAGATATTATTATGCCAGGTTTGTGGATAGGTTTGCTTTCCATAGTGTTTATTATTTTATTCTTTCTTATTTTAAGGGAGTTATTTTGTTGGTATTGGAAAATCAATAAAAGAGTTCATTTACAAGAAGAAACCAATCTAATGCTTGAAGAAATATTAAAAGAGTTAAAAACTATTAATATTTCTCCTCAAATACCATTTGAAAAGAAATTAGAATCTAAAAATAAAGTAAAAGTATTGTATGAAACTGAAGAACTTAACTTTCCAGAAGAATAGAAAAATATGATAGTTATTAGGATTTTTTAAAATGCCATTTTTTAGATATATATATATAATAATCTTTTCGTCCTTTCCCTTTGATTTTTCCACATTAAAAGTTATTATAAAAAGTTCAAAATAACTAACGAAAAAACTTTATAATATTGTAATTGAATATGAAATTCCACATACTAATCTTCGGTTGCCAAATGAACTACGCTGATGCAGCTAGAATTTCCACAGTCCTAAAAAACATCTGATGGGAAAAAGTAAAAACTATCGAAGAAGCTGATATTATAGTTTTTCATACATGTTCCGTGAAACAAAAGGCAGAAGATAAGATAGCAGGTAGACTTAGAAATATACCAAAAGATAAAAAAATCTGGATTACAGGTTGTATGGTACAGCATAATTTGAAATTGAATAATAAGGTAAAGAAAAAATTTCATCCTAAGGTAGATGCGCCAAAAGGTAATTTTATAGGTAATTTAGAAGATATCAATGAATCTAATATAAACGATGTGATAAATGATGCTTTCAATCCTTTATTCAAAACATTCCAAAAGAAATTGCCAAACTTGGAGCTACTTTTTCGTATAGATGATTTACATTTTATACCTAAAATTATAACTTATATAGGTTATAAAGTAGATGAAAAAGATATACAAGATATACAGCATTATAGTCAATTATATCCGTCAGTATCTAACCAAGTAGACGACAATAGGGTGAAAGCCGCATTTGTACCAGTAGGTAGTGGATGTAATCAGTTTTGTAGTTATTGTATAGTACCTTTTGCAAGGGGCTTGGAAGTTTATAGAACAGTGGAGGAAATCGTTGATGAAATAGAGCATTGGGTGAATAAATGATATATAGAAATCACATTATTGGGTCAGATTGTAAACAAACATCCAAAATTTGATGAAATAGTGAAAAAGATTTTGAAAATAAAGGCAGTGAAGTGGTTGCGTTATACTTCTCCGTATCCTACTTATTATAGTGACGAAATCCTAGCTTTGCATGAGACAGAAGAGAATCTGTGCCCTCATATACATGCTCCAGTGCAGTCTGGATCCAACAAGATATTGAAGGCTATGAATAGGTGATATACTATCGAAGAGTACAAGGAATTCATAGATAAGATAAAGGCTCTGAAAAGACCAATTTCTATCACAACTGATATGATAGTGGGATTCCCAGGTGAGACAGAAGCAGACTTCCAAACCAGTCTCGATTTGATAAAATATGCAGAGTTTGATATGGTATATACTGGAATATATTCATCTCGTCCAGGGACTAAGGCAGATAAAAATTTAGAAGATGATGTTCCAGCAGAAGAGAAGTCTCGTAGACGGAGAGTTTTGAATGATGTATTGGCAGAGATTAGTACAAAAAACAATACTAAAGTAGTTGGAACTACTATGGATGTGATGATTACTCATAAGAAATGAGATACTTATATAGGACATACAGTAGACATGAGAAATATAGAAACAAAAGATTTTGAAGATGAGAATATAGGAAAAATAGTTCCTATGGAAATAAAGAGTATGGTTCCTTTGAAGTTGAGGGGGTAGTTTTTTTATAAAAAGTAATTGAAATAAATATAAAATTCTGTATAATTCCAATAGTTTATTTTCTTATAAAAAAATAATGAGAAAAATATTACCAATATGAAAACAAACATTTTCTGTAATAAGAGAAAGTGGAAATGTATTATATGTAGACAAGACAGAGCATATATATCGTATGTTAACAGAAGCTGAAAAATCAGTTATATTTTTATCTCGCCCTAGGAGATTTGGTAAATCATTATTTTGTTCTACATTGAAGTCTTTATTTAAAGGAGAAAAACAATACTTTAAAGGATTATATATAGAAGATAAATGGAATTGGGAAGAGAAAAATCCTGTGATACATATTATGTTTGGAACAGGTATTGTAGAAGATAAAGAATATTTGAAATGACAGTTAGAAAGTATTATAAATAAAAATGCAAGAGATAATGAAATTAAATTAGAAGAAAAATCTATACAAGCAAGATTTGAAGAATTAATAGAAAAAATATACAAGAAAACATGAAAACAAGTCGCAGTAATTATAGATGAATATGATAAGCCTATATTGGATAGAATACATGAAACAGAATTGGCAGTAGATATAAGAGAAGAATTGAAATCATTTTATAGCGTTTTGAAAAATGCAGATGAATATCTTAGATTTGTATTTATAACATGAGTTTCAAAATTTTCTCAGGTAAGTTTATTTTCAGGATTAAATCAAATAAAAGATATAACATTTGATTTAGATTATGCAACTATATGTGGTATGACAGAGGAAGAAATAGAAAATAATTTTGGACCAGAATGATATTTAGAATGAGTAGATAGGAAAGAATTGAAAAAATGGTACAATGGTTATAATTTTAATTGTAGAACAGAAGAAGAAAAAGTATATAATCCATTTTGATTATTAAATTTCTTTGGAAATAATAAAGAGTATAACAATTATTGGTTTAGATCAGCAACTCCAAGTTTTCTTATAAGATTATTAGAAAAAAATAGTTATCCAACTATAAATTTTGAAAATATAACAGGGACAGAAAAGATGATGGATGCATTTGAGATAGAGAATATAGAGTTGATTACATTGATGTTTCAGACAGGATATCTGACTATAAAAGATAAAAAAACTATATTAGGATGAAAATTAAAATATACATTATGAATACCAAATTATGAGGTAAGACAAAGTTTAAATGATTATCTAATATCAGATTATTTTGGATTCAAAGATAATCATAAAAATTTTGAGAAAATAGATAAACTAGATAGAGTTTTGAAAGAAGGAGATATAGAATGATTGATAGAAGTGATAAAATCAATATTTGCAGGAATACCTTATGCAAATTATGTAAAGAACGAAATAAGTAAATATGAGTGATTTTATAGTTCAGTATTATATAGTTTTCTAACATGAAGTGGGGTAGATTTTATAGCAGAAGATTTTACAAATAGAGGAAGGATAGACTTTACCATGCAATATGTAGGAAATACATATATAGTAGAACTAAAAGTAGAAAAAACATGAAAAGAAGCATTGGAACAGATCCAAGAAAAATGATATGAAGAAAAATATAGAGCAGAATCTAAAGAAATATATTTGATATGACTTAATTTTTCAGAAGAAGAAAAAAATGTAGAAAGCTGGAATTATACTACTGTAAAGAAAGAAAATAAATAAATTTAATAAAAAAACATCAACAATGTTAGACAAAATAGAATTGAGAAATGTATGAGAATGGGGGTATTTAGTAAATAAATTTCTTAAAAATAAAGAAATAAGTACAGATACTTCTCAAGACTGGACTGTTTTATGAAAATATCTCAAAGAGTTAGAATCTTATTTTTTTGTAATGAATTATCAGCTTGTGCGTGATGAACAGAATGGTTTTGCTTATATAGAGGAATTAGATGAAGATTCTAATCATATATCATTATCTAAAAAACAAAAAATGTCTTGGGGTTTGACTTTATTTTTGGTGCTATTGAGAGAATATATGTATAGGCAAGATGGAGAAGACCTTTATTCGAATAGTAACAATATAACTAAAGGTCAAATAAGAGAATTATTATGAGAATTTTTGAATGAAAAATTTGAAAATGATGAGAAAAAGGTGGACAAATTTATATCAGAAACAATAAATGGGGCTAAAAAAATATGAATTTTATCTGATATAGATGGCGGATACAGAATAAATAAATTATTGAAAGCAAAGCTTAATATAGATAAATTGGAAGAGATTAGAAATCAATTAAAATAAATTTTTTTATAAAATAATAATAATATTTTTTATGAAAGAGGGATTTAATCTAAAAAAATTAGAAATATTTAATTGGTGAACATTTGATTCAGAGATAGAGACTTTTTATATAGATGCGGATATTACTGTCTTGTCAGGTTCAAATGGTTCTGGTAAATCAACATTAGTAGATGCATTGGTTACTTTGTTAGTGCCAAATATCCAAAGAAAATATAATCTTTCTGCTAATGATACTGGTAAGAAAAAGGATAGAAATGAACTAACTTATGTAAAATGAGCTTACAAAAATAAAGATAGTGATGAATGAATCAAAACAGTTTTTCTTAGATGAAATAAAATTTGAGAATCTACATTTTCTGTGATAGTATGATGTTTCAATGATGAATCTACAAGTAGACTAGTTTCTCTTGCTATATTTTTTAGAACTACAATTACAGGTTTAGAGAAATTTTTTGTAATATCAACAGAAGAACTTTTTATAAAAGAAGATTTTATTATTCCTATAAATAGATGAGGATTGAAGACTTTGAATCAGTTTTTGTCAGCAAGAAAAGATATAACAGTTTATAAAAAATTCAAAGATTATTCTCAAGATTATCATCATATATTTGGACTTAGGGATAATGCTATTAATCTTTTCAATAAGGTTGTTTCTCTCAAAGAAATTAAAAATCTTAATGAATTTTTTAGAGAAAATATGTTAGATAAAAATTCAGAAATTGAATTAGAATTTCAGGAATGTGAGAAAAATTATATATGAGTAAGGGATATTTATAACATGATTTTAGAATCAGAAGATAAATTAGCTATATTAGAACCTTTTGTAATCCAAAAGAAACAATATCTATCTAAAACTAAGCATTTGGATGACTTAAAGTATTTAACATCTAATTTAACTAGTTATTTCAATAGTTTTGAAAAGGAATTATTGGAAGATCAATTGTGAAAACTTTCTAAAAAGAAAGATTTATTAGTAGAAACAATTTGATATAAAGATCAAAACATTATAAATAATCGTGAAGAAATTCAATCTATTAGAAAATTAATAGAAGATAATGATACAATAAAGAGAATAAATGAACTACAGAAGAATATTCAATATTTAGAAAGTGCTAGAGCTATAAAGGAAGAACAATATAATAATTATATATCAAATCTAGATAAAATAGAATTATCTTTTGACAATAATGAAGAATCTTTTGAAAATAATTTAGCTCTTATAGAAGATAAAAAAATAGAATCAAAAGAAAAATTGAAAACAATTGATGAAGATTTTTTTCAAAAGAAGACAGAACAATGAGATTTAGAAACTCATATAAGTAAAAAGAAGGAAGAATTAGATTATTATGAAAAAAAACAAAGTTTGCTTCCCCCAAGATTAGATAATATAAGAGCTTTGATATGTAGAGAAACAGGTATATACAAAGAAGAATTACCTTTTGTATGTGAACTGATAAGAGTAAAAGCTTCAGAAGAAGAATGGACTATATGAATAGAGAAATTATTAAATTCATTTTGACAAGAAATGTTAGTTTCAGAAAAAATAATATCAAAGGTAAATGGATTTGTAGATTCAGCGAATTTGAAATGAAAATTGAAATATAATAAAGTAGTTGATAAATCTATAAATAATTTATCTTATGAAGACAATAGTGTATTCACAAAATTGGATATCAAGCATGCTACTCAATTTGCTGGTTGGTTAAAATTCAATTTGATAAAAAGATATGATTATGTATGTTTAGATGATGTAAATCATCCAGAGTATAATAAATTAGCTAAGGTCTTGACTAAATCAGGTCTTATAAAAAATAAAAGATCTTATATTAAGGATGATAGATTATTTAATATTTCTAATTTTATATTAGGTTGGAATACCAAGAAAAAAATAGAAATTTTGAAGGAAAGTTTATGAAAATTAGAAAACTCTTTGATTAGAGTAAATAAATCTATTATTAGGACAGAAGACTTGAAAAATAATATAGAAAATATTAAAAGAATTTTTATAAAACTTGAAGATATAAAATCTTTTCAGCAGATAGATTATATATCTATCAAAAAACAAATTGAAAAATCTAAAATAGAAATTAAAAAATTAGAGAATACAGCTTTTTCTAAAGAATTGAAAGATTATAAGAAAAAATTGGATATTCTAGAAGCTGATTTATCTAATTTAGAATTCTCAAAGAATAAATTACTTTCTGATAAATGAGTAGTAGAGAATGATTTGACCAAATATAAGAAAAAAATTAAATTATTAGAATATAGTTTATCAAATATAGATATAGAAACTATAAAAAAGAAATTTGAAGAATCAAAGTATAATCTAAGATCTATATCTAATTTAAATATAGAAAATATAAGTGAACAAGAAAAACAGATTAGAGAAAAACTTGATAAGAGAAAGGATAATTTGCTAGCAGAAATGACTACATTAACTAACAAAATGGATGGTACGGCATTTTACTATAAAACTAATAAATTATCTGTCTCTGAAAATAATGAACTAGGTTCTAATATGCCTCCTCAAGAACTTCGGGATTACTTAGAAAATGAATATAAGAAAATACATGATGAACAATTATATAAATACAAAGAAAAATTTGAAAAAGAGTTTCAGTCTGTACTTTTGACCAAATTATTTGATTTTTATAGAACATTAGAAAATGAATATAATAGCATCAAAAGTAAAATTTTCAAAATAAATGATAGCTTGAACCAAATAGATTATAGTAACAATACTTATGTAGAAATAGACTTGAAAGACAACAAACAAAAAATAGCTTGAATATTAGATTTTAAGAAAGAATATAAGGAAAATATAATAAATAAAACAAGCTTTGATATGGAAGATAAAAGAAAAACTTTTGAATCAGTACAGCAACTTATGGAAAAAATGATTAGTAAAGATAATAATAAATGGAAAAATGATGTTATAGATGTAAGAAATTGGTTTATATTCAAAATAAAAGAAATAGAACGTGAAACTAATGAATTAAAAGATATTTATGAATCTTCTGGTTGAAAATCTTGATGACAGACTATTAAGTTGGCTTATAGTATATTGGCGGCAGCATTGATATATCAATATGGAATAAAGGATAGTGATGAAAACTTAATTAGAGAGTCTTTGTCTAAATCATTTAGATTGGTTCTTATAGATGAGGTATTTGCAAAATTAGATCCAGATAATTCTCGTTATGTTCTTGAATTATTCAAAAAAATAGGATTACAATTATTTATTATTACCCCAACTGGTAGTATAAGTTTATTAGAGGATTATGTGAAAGTTATATATTTCGTATCAAATCAAAATGGAGAAAAATCTTTTAGCAAAAAGATAGATATTATTAGCAGAAAGCCCTTGGAAGAAGAAATAATCTCAAAGAAAGAAAAAAGAGTTTGGGATAAGGAAGAGAAAAATAATGATAAGAAAACAGAAAAAAAATTGAAAGAATTTGAAGATGAACTCTTGTTTTAACGGATTTTATAACTTATATATGTTACAATTGAAAGAGATGATATATTTAGAGATATAGATTTTGCAGAGTGGATGGTAGATGTTTGGTATTATATGACTGATAAAGAATAAGATAATTATGAGAAAACAATGATTTGAAAAAGTATTTCTAGTTTTTCTAAAAAAAGATAAATTGTTTTTAGATAAGATAGATGAAAGATACAAAAAAGAGACTAAGAAAGAATTTAATAAAAAATTTGGGGGTAAAGACAATAAATGTGTGCTAAGTATCTGTGAAAGTATTGTATAATAAAAGGAAATCTGTATTAATATGGTTTTTAGAAGTTAATCAACTAATTATGCCAAAAAAGATGTTCTAA
>Ga0075112_1000416_pt1 | contig 19062 bp, 20 predicted proteins | sample AntAceMetag02UKF_FD_69783 | JGI IMG/M metagenome (GOLD analysis project Ga0075112, IMG submission 69783) | Saline lake microbial communities from Ace Lake, Antarctica - Antarctic Ace Lake Metagenome 02UKF | ecosystem: Environmental > Aquatic > Non-marine Saline and Alkaline > Saline | place... | reverse complement strand
CATTATCATCCAACCAAACTATCCAGCTAACACGTTGTTTTTCCCAATTCTTTGTATTTTTCAGCAACTGGTTCTTTACAAAAAAAGAGGTGAATAGTTAATAATTAAGATGCGACCCCTATCTTTATGCAAAGAAATCCCAGTATCCAAAGTTTTTGCTTTCCCAAATACTCGATGTCAAAATTTGTACCAGTTGGGAAGGTAAAGTGCGATAACCATGGTATTAGAGCTTGGGACCAGACAGTTGCGAGAAAGAATCAAAGGCAGACCTCTTTTACATCTGTGCTATCACATGTCAAAATATCAACAACGTCCCCATGTCCCACGCGAGGTGCGTCCTGTACGACTGTCGTAGATCCCGACTTGGCGGGACGGTCCTCCAGTTCCGTGTCCCGCCCATATTTGTGGCAAATGGCGGGATTAGAAACTTGCAACCTGACCGCATACGACTCACACTGAGGAGCTGTCTTCGACCTTCATCCCGGTTCATCGGGATTTTAAACCTCGGTAGGTCTGTTCCGGTTTACGATGCTTGCGGACATTCATCACGCCATGGCGTGATTCACCATATCATTCGACCCTGGCCCTTTGTTTTGCCGGTGGAACATCCCGATTTATCGGGAGGAGGATTCCCGGAGGGGTCGTCCTGTCACCATTCCGAACCAATTCGGTATCACGCCTTGGCGTGACCCGTGGGGCTTCGCACCCCGTCATCAGCGAAACGGTAGCACGCCCACGTGAAAATGAGGTCAAGCCTGCCGTTGACTCTTATTCTTTTTCGAAGTTGCGAGAAAGAATCAAAGGCAGACCCCTTTTACATCTGTGCTATCCCATGTCAATATATCAACAACGTCCCCATGTCCCTACGCTCACTCAGACGAATTTCCCGGATACGCTGCAATTGCTCTTCAAAATATTGTTTGCCAAGGACAGAACCGTCATTCTTTAGACGCTCATCATCCATTGTGTAGCCTTTGATGGTGAACTCCTGAATAATCATTGTCGCCCATTTACGGAACTGCACGGCACGTTCTGAGTTGACCTTGTAGCCTACAGCGATGATAGCCGAAAGATTGTAGTGTTTGGTATTGTAATTTTTACTGTCTGCGGCAGTTATTCGAAAATTTCGAATAACTGAATCCTCTTCCAATTCACTATCAGCAAACACCTTCTTCAAGTGATAGTTAATGGTATGCGTCTCGACATCGTAGAGAACACCCATCATTTTTTGGGTCAGCCAGATGTTTTCATCCGCATAAACTGCTTCAACACCGCCCTTACCACTTGCTGCGACAAATGTCAGGTACTCAGCAGCCGAGGATCGGACAATGGATGACTCTTTTTTCCCGGGCTTCTGTATTTTTTTGTCTTTATCCTTTTTCATTCCGTCCCTTCCCAGTTTTGATATCTGTCTCGGGACCAGCGGAGGTATTTTGTAAGCTCCCAGTAAACGGCATCGGCATCAAAACCTTCACTGTTGTAGTCACCACCGGACCATTCCATATAGCTTTCATGCTCTTCGTGACTCGGATCCTTCAGTGCTTTGCAGAATTCATAATAACCGGGCACACCACCTACATCTTCTGGTGGACAGGCACGTTTGCCTTCAAGACAGGCCAGTTCAGTTCTCAATTCCGGATTGAAATAGCGACTTTCTTCAAGAACAAGTTCGTGCTCCCAGCTATCACCAAAGTCATACAGATAATGAAAGGTGCGGCCTTTCTGTTTGATCAGATCCCCGATCCGGTATCTGCCGCATACCAGTCCGTCTTCTTTGGATTCTGGATATTCGGTATAGCGTTTTTTCCCAATCGTGAATTCGTGCAGATGGCTGTCGGTCCAGCCCATGACAATCTGGATGACATCGTGCAGACGGTCCAATGTAATGCCGGTGGGCACCACAAAGCGACGCCAGATTGCAGGTTCGATATCAAGTAGTCGTATTTTCAGCAGATAAAATCGTTGGTTCATTTTTTGACCTCATATTTCGACCAAAAGCTTCGTTTGCGACCATGTGTCTGAATGATCTGACCTTTGAATGCTTCGTGATTATTAAAACTTTTCCAATCGGTGATGTTACTGAAAACACCCGCTTTGGGTTTCAGAGTTAATGCGTTTGTTGGGTGCTCTTTTCAGTTATAATTTCCATTACCGGCCGACGCCCTCTTTGCGAATTACAGTGTAGACAAGCAGTTGTTAAGTTGTCAAACGAGTTATCCCAGGGTGATTTTGTTCTGCCATATCTAAGATACAGTATCAACTAGTTAAAGAAAATACTGAATAAACCTCAGCGAAAGAGATATAAAAGCAGCATATATTTTTGGGGTCTGCCGTTGACTCTTACTGTTTCCCGGAAATAGAACTAAAAGTCAAAGGCACATAATGACCTCTTTTTCACAAACAACCGCTGGAAACCGGCTGTACACTTTTGGGTTCACCCTAAAAAAGGGGGCAATCCTACGATTGACTTTTGTTCACAAGTTACTTACTTAATGATGGACCCCATTTCCCACATGCTCTAAATAGTTTCTGACAGTCTTTTCAGGGAATAGATACCGCTCAGACCTTGTATGGGCTTCGGGCGCTTCTCGTGTTTCGATGAGAAATGCCCTTTACAGCCCTGGTAGACCTTGGAGACAAACTCCTTTGTCCCGATGATACCGCTGTCGGTGAAATACCGGGTCCGGTAACGGAATCGATCCACCTGGCTTAATTCTTTATACTTTCCTTCTGTCTTGTGTTCCCCTCCAATCCCACCTTTTTCATAGACGAATCGCCTGTAATGGGCAAGCCGCACTTTTTCGCCCTTGAGGGAGAACTCTCGTAGGCCGAAATCCGTAGAAAGGAAACGGCCAAAATTTTTGGTCTGGACATGGTAACCTAAAGAACACCACCGATATTCTTCAGGTTTTTTCACGATCCCGGCTCGAATGGGATTAAGATCAATATAGGCCAGACAGTTGATGAGTGTCTCCCCATTATCAACGATCACGCTTTTGAACCGTTCTGACCAGAAGAACCCTTTTCTGTGGTGGCGCCGGTTATAAAAACGGGAAAATCCCTGCTTGATCTCCTTCATGAACTCCGAAAGACTACCCCATTTCTCTCTTAGTGCCGGAATGAGTTTCTCAGTCAATTCCCGCTTATCATCCTTCCCGTAATAGATCTCGAATCGCTTTCGGATTTCCGAAAGAGGCTTGTCTCGACCCGGCTCCATTCGAACCAAAAGGTGAAAATGGTTCCCCATAATGCAGAAGCCAAGCACCTCGGAGAAATAGACTTTCGCCAACTTTCTGATATGTTGCACCAAAAAATCCTTCTCGACATCTTTCAGGACATAGCCATCCAGAGTAGTCCGGGACATCACATGATACACCGCCTTTTCTTCTTTCACCACCAACCGCGCTATTCTCGGCATCGATCACAATCTCCTTACGGTACAACAGTTCCAAAAACCATCCACATTTCTGTTCCCAGCGAATTTACAGCCATGGATCTGACTTGTCAACAATAATTCGCCTGTCCCTTTTACTCTTTTCTTAAATACGGTGGAGTAGATAAATGTACTAAAATGTGGAAAACAGAAAATTGTCAACAACCGCTCGCTATAAGCCCGTCTGACTTAATTGTGTTGTTCGGTGATTGCCCTTCCTTTTGCGCTCCTCTATTTTCTTATTCGCTTCAATTATATAGGCCAATTCATGATTATCTTTGAACGAGCGAATATCTCGTTTTTTAATATTGCAAACAAGCAGGGTCGTATCTTAATTATTAATTATTGGCATTATCATCCAACCAAACTATCCAGCTAACACGTTGTTTTTCCGAATTCTTTGAATTTTTCAGCAACTGGTTCTTTATAAAAAAAGAGGTGAATAGTTAATAATTAAGATGCGACCCTTTATCTTTCTACTCTATTTTATTCTAATTGCTAGGGTAATAGGGACTCGGGTCCTGGACCGAGTATAACACTCGCTTTTCCACTCAGGGTTGGGCCATGCGATGTATAATGACTTAAACTCCAGCGCCTGTAGTCACCAACCAGTACTTCGAGCTTGCCTATATAGTGAGAACTCATTGACGGGTATTCCTTCAGATATTTCAGAGCTAGGCGTATCATACCGTACCTTTCATATCTCAATTTATCGATCAGCTGGGTCTTATTGTCACGCAAAAATTTCTCTAGCTTCTCAAAATCTAATCGGATACTGTTGCTCCCGAAATCAATCCTTTTCCATAGTGAATTCATTTCGTACCCTTCAGAGCGGGACTTTGGATATTGATGAATTATGTTTTTTGAGACATTCCCATCATCGACATCTGTGCAATCGTAACCAAGGTCAATCCCAGCTTCTCTAAAGCATGCAACGAAATGATTCCAATCACGAAGTATTACTTGCCCTCGTTCTCCATGGGAATCAATCAGAGACCACATAAAGCCTTCCGAGCCAAAAGCCCATTCATACAGATATGCCTCTCTCGTTTCTCCCTCCTCCTTGCTGATTGATCCCAGTGGCCTGGTAATATGCGCAAAAACATATTTTCCTGTTCGAAAAAAAAAGTCATCCAACTTCTTGATAATCAAATGCCGAAGGAACACTATATGTCCTGATTTGGTCGTAGGGTTATACTCTTGGCGTAATGCTGTGGCCACTCCCTCACTCGTTAGGATCGTCCCTCCGACTCCGGGAAACATTGTTCTCAGTTCGACTTTCACGTGGGCTTCTCCTCCCGAGCCGCCATCGCATATGAATTGTACAACACCTTTTGAATTTTCCATAAGCTACCCCCTCAACCTTCGAGAAAAAGTCCCTGAGAATCCAAAGTGCATTAATCGCAGGGCCGAATATGTTGATAAACCTCCAGTCTATCTCCCCATCAAAGTTTTGTCGGGCACTACCCATTATCTTTGTGTGACAAAGTTTTTCTTGTTTTGCTGTCCTTTTCGTACTGTTATTTTACTGAAAAAACAAAGACAAACAGGGTCGTATGTTAATTATTAATTATTGGCATTATCATCCAACCAAACTATCCAGCAAAAACGTTGTTTTCCCCAATTCTTTGTATTTTTCAGCAACTGGTTCTTTACAAAAAAAGAGGTGAATAGTTAATAATTAAGATGCGACCCCTTATCTTTACGTAAGGGCCTGCATCTGAAACATACCGGATTATAAGGTGAAACCGGTAAAACAAAATCCCTGGCGTCAGGAAAACATCGAGACATTACCCTGACGAGCTCGACCTAAGGGTCGAGAAACACAAACAAATGGTCTCGACAGAATGCAGAAACCACGAGTGAGCAAACCGTAAGGGGAGCCCACCGCGTAACGGGAGTCAGCAGAGGGCATAGTAGTCGGAGAAACGAGCCCTGAGAATCAGGGATGCCTCACTCCGATGAAGGCTCGAACGGTGCCACCTGCCGAATGGCAGGGGTAAATGGTCGTGGTTGTCAAAGAACGTGTACTTATCGGCCTAATGCAGCAGTAGCTGAAAGGTCGGTAACGTCTCATTCTGGAAGACCCGGTAAGTCGGAACCTGTTTTATCCGTACTTGCCTTGACCAGCCGAATCGCCGTATACGGACCCGTATGTACGGTGGTGTGGGAGGGGGGAGCTGCGAGGCTCCTCCCTATCCCTATATGTGATTGTGCTTATTGTTTTTTCAATATTTTCTAATCTCCTCATAATACCATTTTGGGTGTTAGAGAAATTAGTCATAAAGTCTCTTTTTTCTTGATTAAGTTTGTTGTTTTGTTTATTAAGGTTCACGCCCATTGATAGGAAATTGTGAATAGAAATAATTTCTCGTATGGCCAAATATATAAGACCGGCCCCTATGCCTAACCATATGGGCCATAACTCAATAAAAAAAGTTTGAAATAATGACTTCATTAGTTCTATCCTCCCATATTTTTCTACTACCTTCACAATAAGGGCAGTGGATAAAGAAACCGTTACCGCCTGCAATAGTTTAGATTTAAAAATTTGATGCCATTTTGGTGCCTTCGTGCCATTCATGCCATCCTCCGATAGAGACGGTCCATATAAAATTATAAGGGGAAGCCGTTACGGAATACGGTTTTCAGGAGCGACCCTATCCCCCTTGCTTTTATATATTTTTGACGCATAACGCTTCGCTTCAGGCGCGCCGCTTTTTGGCGTCGGCTGGAAGCGGTTGTTCGGTAGATTTATGCATAGGGATCAATCCAACCATTTTCACGCATGAACGAAAAGAGCTCTCCAGCATACCAAGACCCCTGATCAGACAGAACCTTTAAAACAGGTAAAGCATCTTTTTGATGATGGTATGCGTATATGAGAGCGGCACTTTCTCTTAGGAAAATTGCCAGTTGGCTATCCTGTACGATTTCCAGTAATAAGCTATCACGGTTCGAAAGAGACGATATTATTGCCTCCACGGATTGACCAAGGGAACCTCGGGCAATCCCGTTTTCTTCATCGATAAAACTCAAAAGCTTCGCAATGTCCTGTTTATTGAATTCGTCAAAACGCTTTTGGGCATGGGCTTTGGTTGTTTTGCTGAAGCCTTCGCCACGATACGCGATATCGCCGTGCCATGGAATGTGTGCGAAATAGTAAACGAGTGTGGGAGGGATATCAGAGCTGGTCTTGTTTTTGAAAGCATCGATAAACCAATCCCATACTTCTATCACGTTTGGAGCGGTATGAAATAAAACCACCAGTCCTAGGTGGAACTCCGATGGATGAGTGGAATGGAATAATGACGCTGCTTCATCGAAGGAGAGCTTGGGCAACTCCTTGAGAATCGTGGGCACAAAGATTTTCATAAAACTGTCGCTGTCGATAGTATTGGTCTTTGTTCTATCGAACTTGATGGTAGCACATGGGCCGGAGTGTTTCAGATACCGTTTAATATCAACCCAGTTGGCAGAATTCAGAACTGGGACATATACAATCCCGTAGACTGACAAGGGGTATTTACTCCAGTATTCAAAATGATTGCCGACAGGAATAAGGCATTGATTTGTTTGCCCATTGTAGAAAGATTGCCCGGATTTGATTTGAACACCGATCTGTTGACTCAAAGGTAGGCCGTCTTTTACCAATTCAATGATTGCGTCTATGCCGAGATCATTCTCCTGATCGATTCTGTGAAAAATGCATCCCGCTGACTCAATCACCGTTTTAACGAAATTGATTCCCAATTTTGAAGTGACCATTGTCTTGGAATATTTCGGCATCACGTTTTGTGTTTCCATTCATCACCGAACGTTCAGCATGTGCGGTTGCCGGAACGCGTAGCGTGTAGGCAATCCGAACCATGCTGTTGTTATGTTCTGCCGCAGCTAGGCTATGCCTTCTCTTCCAGCGTGATACGCATAAGCGAATGGCGAATCTCTTAATGCAGCTCGCTTTTTGTTTCTTGCATCAATGAGCGAACGGCCTACTTCAAATGCGCCGAGGGTGGCCAAGCCGCCAATCGACCATTCGATCGGAAGATCCGCGAGTTTCGTAGCTTTGCCGGCTAACACTCCGGCAGTGCCCCACAGCGTCGGTGATTTCAAGGACAGAAGACTCTTCAGAGTTGCCGCAATAGTCCCGAACCGGCCCTCCTCAAGGACTTGCGCAAGATCGGAAACTCCTCGTTCAACGCGTTCTCGGGCCGCGACAGCAACAGCCTTTAGTTGGGTCTCTGTTTCGGCTGTGGCTAGCTCTGTTTGAACCGAGTCAAGCTCTGTTCGGAAGTGGAGGAGTTCTTGCCTGCGGCTTCGCTTAAACTCCAGGATGTCGGAGAGAGCAGCGTCAGCCCTTGGAACAGGTAGCATGTTGCGGAGCGAGATGTCTAAACACGCAAAACCCGCCTCCCCAGGAAGCACATTGAGACTAAGTGTTTGATACTCAGATAGATCAGTGCTTGGTGTCGTTGCTTCTGGGTCAATTTCTGATAGATACTTTGCGAGGCAACTCATGTAGAGCAACGCCGTACTCCGCTCGAAATTTAGCCAATCAGACCTGCCAGGCGCCTCTCGGGCCAGTTGTTGTGGTTCTAGAACCTGATAGAAAAAAGCGTCGGACACTTTGTCTCGATGAACGAGAGAGTCGAGTTGGCGTGGCCCGCCTTGAAGATGTGCCTGAAATGAAGGGGTCTTGATGCGCAATTCCAACTCCTGCTCGAACGCTTTAGCCTTTTCCCACGACTGCACAAGCATATCTGGGCGGATAGCCCGGAACTCCCCCTCACTCAGCAAAAACTGGATCTCGGGGGAGTACGGAATTACTGCTCTATCGCTATAGTCGTGAGGAACGATTGATGAAATCTCATCTGAGTAAAGAAGAGCAGTTCTCAACCACTGACCTACTGGAACAGCGATCGTCGGGTAGTACAGTTCAGATCTTTTCATATCCCCTCCTTTTGTCCTGAATGGTGCACTTATTTTTGAACACATAACGTTCGCTAATCAGCCGCGCGGCTTTTTGCGTCGGCTGCATTAGCCTGGTTAGGTCCCTTATAGCTGGATAGGATATTGTCAATACACATAGGTTCCAGATCATTATTGACAAATTGTTTCCATATCACTTCTGGGTTAAATATGACAATATTTTGGTATCGACGTTCTCGGACTCCACGTACTCCAGGCACTGACATACCAGAAAAACCGCACTGTTCAACTATAGCAGCAATTACTTGGCTAAAGAGATAATCACTTTTGTCGATATTGCCTCCCCGCAAGCCATATTCTGTATAATCAAAAACAATCCGGATAAAATTGTCCAAATTAGGATCTGAAAAGTCAGCCAAACGCAGGACAGAAAGGTTCAGCATATATTCCTGACAAAATAGGTTTTTAATTGGGTTGTTGTCTTCTCGTTTCTCGTATACAACGCCATAATCTGTAGAGCATAAATAAAGAACTGGTTTTCCTGCAATGTTATATCTTCCAGCTTCAGTGAGTTCGGGAGGTGGAGGGCCAAAATGGTTTGGCAAAGGACGTGGAAGCATATCAGGCCTTCTATAACATCCCCGATAGCATACAAGGGTAGTACCATCGATTAAGGGCGCCTCACTTATCATTGACCGAAACTTTGCAGCATTAGAATGCGATAGGAATGCATCCCTATTCTCTGCTTTAGCCCATTGTTTTACGAGTGCTTCTTGAAGATGATCTTCAGGGATTTCAGAATTAGTCGTACGCCCAGTCGCTGCTCGGGTCAGTGAACACCCAATCTGATCGGAGAGCTTAGTTTGTTCCTGTATTATCATATCATCCGTCCTCATACAGTTCCCCTTCAAACAGCTCTTTTGAGACCTAACGCCAGCGGTCAGGGAGCAGCCAGGGCTTCCACTGACCTATGAAAATGTTAAATAAGCTCTTTGAAGCAATGCCTTCCACAGTGGCCCGGCCCTGGCTGTCCCCTGGACTGCCATGTTATGTGCACTAAATTGTTAATAATAGCGTACTTAGAAGAATTTTTCCTGCATTTTTGTGAGAAATTCCTTTGTAATTTCGTACCCTATAGTATCTGGCAAAACGGAATCAATTCCACATTTTGGGCATACGGCGGTTTTTCCGGGTCCCCTTGGGCAATCTTCTCGTTCTTCAATCCATTCTTTGATTTCAATGGTCGAAAATATACTCAAGCAATAAAAGCAACCGCAAATTTTACTTTTAAGAATGGCCTCTTCATGCCAACCGCACTCGTCATGAACCTTATTGAAGTCGATTCCCATAAAAAATCCAATTTCTACACACATAACGCCCGGCATCAGCAGGCGCGTTTTTCCAGCGATCTGCTGAATGCCGATGTTGGGCTTAATTCTTACTTGCCCTGAATGGATTGAGGGAGAAATCATCGATATCATCAAGATCCAAAGGATTCCAAGTCTTCTCTAGTGATTTCCTACACGCGCGAGCAAGATTGTAGGCTTCGCTCTGTAAATCCTTAAGCATGACTTCTTCCGTTTTTGCTTTCGCCTCCATTTTTTTAAGCTTTTCACCATAGTCAACCGTTGCTGAAAGCACGACACGATCCTCCAGTATCGAAAGCGGTCCCCAATAGAGTTTCCAAAAAACACCTATTGATGTTTTTGCATCATCAAGTGTATCAGAGGATGCAATCTGGCCCGCTGCCCTGGTAAGCTCCTCATAGAGCTTTAGCCTCTCCTGCCAAAATTTCTGTAAATATTCTTGTTCTTTTGAGGCGAGCAGGTCCTTTCTAGCCTGCGTTTCTGATGCACGTATCTTGTCGGCTGCAATATTTTCTGCGGAAATGATTTTCTCTGCGGATTGCTTTTGACCTTCGTTGAATTGCCAGATACCACCAATAAAACCAGCTACAGCCACTAATGCCGTTATAAGAGGAAGTATCATTTTCGCACAATTAGGTTTCGTTTCTCTCTTAAGTTTGGATATTTCTTCCTCTAGTTTCTCAATCTCCAGCTTTCTTCTCTTAGTTAAGGAAGAATCTTCCTCACTTTCATTTGTATTCTCTGACACTGATCCCATTAAATTGTTCATAGTTGCTCCCAAGATCAAAATTAGATACTGCTGCCCAACGCCCCGCTTCACCTGACGGCGGCGGGAGCCAAAAAAATCTGTTAAAAGTTGAAAAACTAAAATTATTAAACCATCTGATTTAAGCCGCACGATACAGCCGGTCTGCGTGCAAGCGGTTGTTATGCAAAAAAATTTGTTAAGCTTTAGAAAGCGTTATTTTTAAGCCTTTTTATCCCGAGATTTAAATACTCCTCCAAGGCTTCCTGGAGAGCTTTAAGCGTTAAATCTATAGTTAACAGATCAGATTGTTTGATATCGGATGTGTGAACATATCTTTGAAGGGCTGCATAATTTTTCCCGAATCTCTTCCACACATTATCCTTGCATGGGTCATTATCAAGTTCTGCAGGAAGCGAGTCCCCATGTAAAATCCAGGCAAAACGACTTGCCCGAGTAGGCTTGCCTTTGTCATCGAACCTGCACCATATCAGTTTTGCCAAACGATCGTAAGGTACAGCCCAAGATAGTTCATCTATGGTGGTTCGGGCCTGAACGGCAGCATTTTTTACATCACCTCTAATGAGGCAGTCCCATGCCTTCTTCCAACTATTACCCAAACCATTCTTAATAAAGTCTAATTGAATAATCGTTTCGTCAGTTGCTTGCAGGAGCACAAACGAATCAGGTGGATTTTGAAGAAGGTCATAATCAGGTTTTTCATCAACATAAGGCATCATGGGCTGTGTAATGCTTGTAGACTCACCAGACACTATCGTTGTGGTAGTATATAATTGTGTAGTAGTGGGGACCTCCCAAGAAAGTGAGTCTTCTATAGATTGGAAGTCAACAACTTGAGTCATATCACAATCTACTCCCAGTGAAGACAAACGAGTGTATTCATCGGCAACGAAATTGTAATAATCACCATATGCCCTAAATTTTCGCGCTTGCTCAGGGATTATCTTCGCGAGATCTTGAAGGTCAATTGATTTATCGATCAATATAGCTCCAATTTCTTTCAGCCACTTTATTGAATCATCTGTCATTTTTTCAATCTCCGGCATAACGTGGCCATCAGTTGCCGCCAGGGCTTCCACTATGAGTTTGGGTTGCTGATGATGACCAAACTCAAGTATAATTTCAAAAGCGCCCGGCACTGGCGGTCAAATGCATGGCAGGGTTAAGCGCATTATTTTTTCCGAAGGCGCTCTGTCAAGGCATTTAGGTTTAAACCCAAGCCATAGAAATTTGGCTTCAAATCAATCAGATCAAGAGGCCAACGCTTTTTGCTGGGCACTTTACCTTCTGCCATTTGTACTATGGTTTTTTCTATATATTTAGGATCTTTTCTAATAAAGCCATCACCAAATTTGTCAAACCACTCGCGCACTTTTTCATCAATAGAAGCAGTAATTCCGTATACCTTTATGTGCTGATATTCTTTCTTTATATAGCTGCCCAAAATCAACCCTGTATGCCAACCACCTCTTGTTTCTATTTCGCCAAAAAATTTACCTCTACGCATCATAACATCTAGAAAAGCACAGGTTATTTCTTTGCCATTTTTATTCAGAAGTTCAACTGCTTGGTCCGGGCCGTAAGCTGATAAAACAACTTTTCCATGAGCCTCAAGATAATAAGAAACACTTTCTGAAAAAAATACATCGTCTTCGACTAATAAGATCATTTTTTTATTTTCCGTTCAGTTCATATCATCGTTCACAGGGCTTAACGTCAGGCTAACGGGCGCCATACCGCGCCACACCATGACTTTCGAAATTGCTCATAGCTCGATGCGCGGTATGGCGTCGCGTTGAGCCCCGTGTTAGGCATGAAGTTAACGCCAACGTCTTTAGAATTCATGACCCATTTTTATCCAATAATGCCAATCAGTTATTATTCTTTTCAAAGCCGGTTTATCGTCTATGATTTCCAGTTGCGACAAAGGTACGCCCAATGCATCTTTACCATATTCGATGGTAACAAACATATCGCACTCACATTCACTTTCGTCGGGCATGCCAATAACTTTTACCTCTTGCCCGACTTTCAAAGGAGAAATTGATCTTTTTTTAATGCACTTCGCTCGAAATGGAAATTCCAAATTGTCATTAATATAATAGTACCAACCCATTGCCCGTTCTTCCCTGCTGTAGGCATCCACAACGATTTCCATCATTATTCTTTCTTCTATTTCTTCATCTTCTTGAATCATCATAAATCACCAAACCGTATCTTTTGGCTCTGATGCCTAACGTTTAGTTAAGCTGCAAACGGGTAAAGAGCTACAGATCATCGATACACTCATGAATCTCCTAAAAGCTACCCATTTTCAGGTTTCCTCTTGATTCCAGTTTGTCAGCTTCAACGGTGTGTTGGACAGACCCGCGGGTCACAAGCACATACTTTAATGGAAGCAGGATCGCAGCTATGGAGATTAAGCGATCTTTGCGGTTATGGTATGACTTTTTTTATCCCCGGTACGACGGTCTGCATCCATTAAAAATGATAGAATTCCTTTTTCTAATTGCACGATCTCACCAAACACGCCAAAATATTGAGCTATTAGCCGGTTTATCAAACACCTCGCCATCAAAAGCCTTTCGACTACTCATGTTTAATTTACGCTGCCTGGTCATAAGCTATATCCGGGTCCTTATTGAACCTCGGAAACGTTCTTGTTTTTCTTACCGGTACAAGTAACTCCAACGTGATGAGGCATTTCCCGCAAACAGGGCAACGGTCCGGCTGCTCGTCGCTTCGCTGTTGCCACAGGGTCTGCCAATCCAGGAATCCCTGATCCTCAAGAGGCGGTTGCCCCAGTATTTCACGGCAGCAGGCAAGTTCTTCTTTCAGGCTGTGATGATAGAGCCCGTATGAGCGGACCATCACGGTATTCGCCAGGGGGACGTGTTGCAGGTAGCGACCGATAAACATCTGAATGGGCAAGGTGGTGAGTTCCACCTGCTCACGGCCATGGTTGAAGGTCACATTCCCGTTTTCAACGCGGTAGATACGCTTGCTTGAAATCGGTCCGCCTCTCAGATACCGAGCCAGGTAAATCAGGACCCCTTCCCCGTATGAATAGGTCTCCTTGAGTTTTACGTTCCACTTCTTGCGGCGACCCAGTTTATTGAACAGGTTCCGTGCCTGTTGTGGCCGCATGCCCTCGGGCAGAACCAGTTCTCCCCGGGAAAGGGCCGTTCTCAAATAGTGGAGATATTTACCTCGAAACACCGCCCGGACAATGCCAAACGGCAACAGAAACGTTTTTGATGAAGCAATCCATTCGCCGGCAGCCAGCCCACCGGCCGTTACCAGACAATGCAGATGCGGGTGAAAGTCCAGTTTTCGGCTCCAGGTATGCAGTGAGGCAATGATCCCCACTTTGGCGCCCAAATGCTTCGGGTCTTCAAGAAGTTGGGAAAGGGTCTCGGTCGCGCTTTTGAATAACAGATTCGCCATAACTTTACGGTTCAACCGCCACAAGTCATGTAATTCATCGGAGATAGTGAAAATAACATGGAAATGCTCGGTATTCAGGAGTCGAGCCTTTTGTTTTGCCAGCCACCGCTCAACCTGGGTAAAGGCGCAAAGCGGGCACATGCGATGTTTGCATGAGTTGTACCAGTGCCTCTTGAAATGCCCATCCGGGCAGGCCTGGACGTGCCCCCCCAGAGCGGAAGTGCGGCAAGACATAATACGGTGTGCGGACTCCCGAATATGTTCCGGTAGAGCATGCGTCTGATCATAGAGCGCATAGCCGAGCAGAAAAATGGTCTGAATCGTTGTTTCCATTACGATTTCTAATATTTATACTGACTTTCGATATAGGTTCCCCCGCTGTCCAGCGGGTCTGTCCAACGCCCAGCTTCAGCCGCTGGCGGAATACTGGTAATTAATTGGACAAAGTTACTCTTTTCAAAATACCCCGTAAACCCAACAAAGCCTCCGCGATAAGCCAGTCGGACTGAAAGCTGTTGGTTAGCTCATTTTTGGTTTTTAAAGGCATTGTTTTTATAATGGCCAGTCAATGCCATTCATTTGATCTGTGCATGATGAGGCATACGCAGTATCAATCTGCCTCGCATATGCTATCAGACCTTGAATGTGATTCTTTAATCCCATTACAGACTCAAACCCTCTATTTTTTGCGTGCAGAGGCGGTCCAATATCCACGTGTTTCAAATAGTAAAAATGCATGCGAAGTTTCGAACGAAATGCACGAGATAATTTAGGGGCTTCACCATCCACAAGTAAACCCAGAACAATTTTTCGAGCACCTGGCGGTATGATTTGTGTTTTTGTGATGTTTGGCGCCAGCCCTATTTTCATCATTTCTTTGTAGATAGCATTAATTATTGTTTTTGCTTTTTCACGATTAAATTTCTTGTCCGCAGTAGATAAACATAAATCATCAGAATAACGCGAATATACAAGGCCATGTTTTGTTGCAATCCCAATGACCTCATTGTCAAACAACTTCATTGCAAGGTTTGACAACATTGGGCTTGTTGGGGCTCCTTGAGGAAAATGCCCCATTCTTCTGCTTGTATACTTATTAATAACAGTATAATTTTTCTTTGTTACCATCCACTTAGGATGGGAATGTGTTTTTGTCTGATTTCCGAGTCGTGTGCATATCCGAGATAGTTCGAAAGAAATGAGTGGCTGATAGCCAAACGACCTAAAAACACGGTATGCTGCAATTTCTGAAAACGATTCAAAGAAATTCCGCACATCCAGTTTCAGCATCCAGCGACATCCGCAATGGAGTTTTGCGGCATGGATAATTTTAGAACTCTTTGCATATGCGAAACTTGCAGAGCTCGCCTCTCCGCAGCTTAATATGTTTTTTGCTATCCATCGCTGTACTTTCATAATAGAAGCATCTGGGACACAAATTATTCTAAAGCCGCGGTTCTGGTGTCCCTTCACTCCCTTTTTTAATCTAAATATCTTGTATGGTTTTGAATAGTTTCGCTCAACTACAGAGCGCAACACAACGTAGTCAACTCCGGTCAAATGAGACAAATGCCTTAATGAGAATAGCGGCGGCAATTCTGAACTAACCGCCGAAACTAACTCGGCGTTTTTAATTGCGTGTTCAATAATATCGGAATCAATATTATTTTTTAACGCTTCCTTCCTAAATTGCTGAGGACACCAACTACACATCTACTTTGACACCTTTAGGTGAGATCTGTCGCGGTTTGCCGCAAGACCCTCGCCAAGAGCAAAGCGTGACAGACCTTAGCTTAAGCGCCCGCTCAAACAAGAAGTAGCAGTAATCTGCTCCCCACAATCGTACCCAGATGAACCAAGTACGCTGTAGCTGGATTGTTAGTCCAACATTAACTAGATGCAATTTGTGGTGCCCTCAGCGATTTAGGAAAATACATTGCGTTATTTTCGTTTGCAATTTCAACATTAGAGCCACTTATCTTTCTCGCATGAGATAATTGGCCTTTCCCAACTTCACTCAAATATAAACTCTCGGATACCCACCCCCATTTTTTTGCTTTCGTTAATAGAATTTCAATTTCCGGTATTGCAAGTCCAGTTTTTCGAGCGATTGCCTCACTAAATCGCGGCCCCCTTCTCAGCGCTGCTAACAAAATGAGCATTTTTCGACCTTCTTTACTTACTTTTGAAATCCAGTGGCCTTTAGCCAACCTGGTTTCATGCAACCTATCAAGCCTCTTCATCAATTCATTAGGGTTTTCCTTTTCTCCAAAAATATGTCTTATTGCTGATGTTCTCCGTTTCGGAAACATAGGCTTCCAAGTATTTTTTTTGGGCTTATGTAATATTCTTGGCATATTATTTGGACAACCATGTGAGAATGCAATTAGTGCACTACCTCCTTTATAGCCAAGCGATTCAATAGAGTTATTATCCACTGGGTCATAGTAAACACACAATGACTTAATTCGTCTTGATGTTTCTTCATCGAATTCTGAGTCTATAGTTGGACATGGTTTAACCAGTTCAATTGTGGGAGTCGTTTTATGGTGCTTTACGTTTCTAATACCCAAGTCTGTGCCTGAGTAAGCTATTACCCCGAATGATAAATATCTTAGAGATTTCCAACTTCTGACACTAGCAACACGCCATGCCGATTCAAGGTACTCAATCGCTCGATTGCCACTACCAATAAGATCTGTAACCAACACAAACTTCCTTATTTTATTATTTCTAATCTGGTCAGGGCTTGGGTGACAAATAAATTTGGCTGGAAGTTCTGTACAAATTTCTGAAATTAGCCAGGAAACAATACCTTCGCTACCTATCTTTAAATCATAATTCCTTGTGGGTTGTACCGGTTGCGGCCCCATACCGTACGCACGACGTTTTTTCTTTCTGTATGGCTCCTTATATAATCTATTTGGAACTCTATTTTTCCCCCGTTTAACTTCACGCTCAGCAAACAAGGCAACCATTCCATTGATATAATAAGAATTATTAATGATAAGTTGCCGCAGACCTGCTATAAACCCCGCATGGCCAACCAATGTTATGGCATCCAATAAGTTGCATCCAAGTAACTGATCATCTTCTCGAAGTTGTTTGATCCATTCAATACCTTCTTCTGTTTCTGACAACTTAGTCATACAAAGACCTTTCGGCTTTAAGAGCTAACGTTCTTTTTCAGCGGGCGCGGTACTTTTTTGCTCCGCTGCAAAAGTCTGTTAGACGCCTTATCTAAACCAAAATGAACCCATGAATCCAGAAACAAGAACAGCATCAACTATGTAAGCAGTTAACTTAACATTGAATGGTCGTAGGTCATCGTAGTGAATATCGTTGGGGATCCCCAAGGCTTGGGCTTTTCGTATTTTCAGTCTGAACCACTCCAATTCAATGTAATACCGAGGAACTGATACCAAAAATACACCAAAAATCGACAGCGCCAAACCCATTGCGACCAAATTAAACGAGCCGTGCGGCTTCTCCCACGTCCAGGTGTAGGCATTCATCATCAGAGCACCCGCAAGGAGCTTTGCAGCAAGGTATGTTAAAGTGAATGTAACAAGTTGAGATTGCAGATCATCGAATGTTAGCGTGCTGCTTTCACCCTCTTTTGCGATGTTCCGCCCAATCTGTATGCAGGCTAGAAACACTGCAATATACCCGAGTAGCGCGGCAAGGCAAAAGGCCATTAGGACGAACGTCATTATTGAGTAGTAAACACCGAGTGGACCGAGCACCCGAATGCCGTTCTTAGTCACATTCTCTATGTACCATCCGACCTTCTCGTAGATCATAGGATCAAGGCACTCAGAGACATATTTTGCAGTAAGTGCAGTGCTCACACCGCATACAAGTATGACAGCCGCACCTAAGGTGAGATTCCTCTTCCGCTGAGGCGCTGAACTACCGTAGGCTAGTGATCGGAGTTTAGGCCAACTCCGTGCAACCAAGGTGAGAAGAACGGAACAGCACGCCATGTATAGTGGACAAATAAATATGTAGTTGACGAGATTCGGCCAGTCGTCGACAAAATAGATGCGGTTAGGATCCGAACCGAAGAGAGTTCCTGTTACAGCGGTCCAACCGACGTTCACTACAAGGCAGAAAAACATAGTCCAAGTCGCCGCAAGGGCCGCGGTTCGTTTAGTCTTCGCATCAGATAGGACATCTGATAGACTCACAGGCACAGTCGGTGCGACACGGAATGCAAGCGCCTCTAATAGGTCTCTAATTTTTTGAGGAATTAGCGCCCACATGCGTTCGAGGAACACCCCAAAAAGATAGAGCTTCACATCTTCTGGTTGATGTTTTGAAACGGAGTTATCCATCTTCCCCTTAGATCCCGATTCCCGGCATAAGGCGCGGCGGCTTTTTGCCGTCGCTCTTAATGCCGATGTTAGCAGTTAAGAGGTTTCGGAAACCGCAGATTTTGCGTCGATTTCAGAAGTATTCTTAATAATTGAGAGCACTTCATCGATAACCTTAAAGGGGGGGGCAAGTCTGCCGTTGACTCTTACTGTTTCCCTAAATTAGAACTAAGAGTCAAAGGCAGACCCCTTTTATGATTAAGATCCGAGCCCATATCTCCATAATGTTGAAATATCGCAAGGGATCACCAAATCTGCTTCATATCAACGCTAACAATTTCTTTGCCAAATGATTTCGATTCTATCACGATATCCAATCGCTTGAGCTTCTTGATTTTCTCTTCAAATACAGGGTAGGCTATGGCATGCGCACATCTGCCGGTCTTGTCGTCACAGTACGATGCTTCCATCTTGTTGCCGGATAGATCAACGGTCAGACCGTTTCCTTTGAGAATGACGGTAAAGTCCTCTTTTACATCAGCCTTGGCAACATCCAGAATGAGCTTTATCTCCAGAGGGTGAAGTAGCGTTTTGTCAACCTCCTCCTGCACAAAGGGTTGTTTTTTTCCGGAATAATACTTCGACATTCCTGCCACACGAAGAAACGGCGTTACCAAGCGTATCCTGCATTTTTCCTTTTTTAAGTCAAAGTTATTCAATCCGAAATCAACAGACCCGAATTCCGCTATCCTGTAGTCAGCAGTTTTACCAAAGGTGATGGCCTTCTTAACAACATCCGGGGGT
>Ga0075112_1000415_pt1 | contig 19101 bp, 7 predicted proteins | sample AntAceMetag02UKF_FD_69783 | JGI IMG/M metagenome (GOLD analysis project Ga0075112, IMG submission 69783) | Saline lake microbial communities from Ace Lake, Antarctica - Antarctic Ace Lake Metagenome 02UKF | ecosystem: Environmental > Aquatic > Non-marine Saline and Alkaline > Saline | place... | reverse complement strand
TTCCATTACCATAATAAACTTTTAAATTATTACAACTTACATCATTTAATGTTATATTAGCTGAATTATTGAATGTTGAATGTAATTGTGGTGTGTTTATACTAATGAAATTTCTGCCTATTTTTACATGAGAATTGTAATCTTGACCTTCTGCATCAACTCCTTGATTCTTTGGGAATTTAATTTGACCAAAGTTGTTTGCTAATGTTAAACTTGATACATTGTTAATATCTGATTCTCCAGAGAAATTTGTTGTTTCGTTTGAACCATTGAAATTAGTTGCATTTGGTAAAATTATCGCTTCGTAAAATAAAGTTCTGTTTATACTTGTATTTTCATTTCCTGATGTATCATTACAAGTTACCCAATAAATGTATTCTATATTTTCTTCTAAATCTGGAACTGTATAATTTGCCCAAGTGTTTTCATTATCATTGTGAATTTCCATAGTGTAATTTATAATTATTTTGCCACCAGAACCTAATCCATACCCTAAAAGAATATGTTGTAAAGCAAAACCAGTTGCATCCCCTAACATTTGTGGTGAATCTCCAACAGAATGCGTTCCAATTGTTGCACCAGTAGAACCATTTAATCTAGAAACTGAATTTGAAGCACTATTAGCGACCCATATATTGTTATTTGCATCTACAGATACTCCATAAGGGTCAAAACCTGTTGCATAAGCGCCAATTGTTGCACCAGTTGTACCATTTAATTTTGAAACTGCAAAGGAATCTTTATTTGTTACCCAAATGTTATTATTCATATCAACAGCAACGCCTACAGGACTAGTGCCTACTCCATAAGTTCCTATTGTTGCGCCAGTTGTGCCATTTAATTTTGAAACTGTGCCATGAGCTATATTAACAACCCAAATGTTGTTATCTAAATCTACTGCAACACCTTCTGGAAACATTCCTACTGAATAAGTACCTATTATACTTCCAGTTGTACTATTTAATTTTGTTACTGTACCAGACATTATTAAATTGGAAATCCAAATGTTGTTATTTTTATCTACTGCAATTCCATTAGGAAATGCCCCTGTAGCATAAGTTCCAATTGTCGCACCAGTGGAACCATTTAACTTTGTAACTGTGTCAACACCATCATTAACTACCCAAACATTATTATCTAAATCTACTGCAACACCATCTGTGAATTTTCCAAGAGGATAATTTCCAATTGTTGCGCCAGTTAAACCATTTACTTTAGTAACTCCATTGTTATTTGTTACCCAAACATTATTATCTAAATCTACTGCAACGCCTGTTGGATTGATTGGTATTGAATAAGTTCCAATAGTGCTCCCGGTTGAGCTATCTAATTTAGTAACTGTACTGTCACCTTCATTTGGAACCCAAACAAATGGTGTTGATACTGATGGTGGATCCCAAGATAATATACATTGACTTACATTTTCATTTACTGAAACATTTATTGTTGTGTAATTGTCATTTATTGTTGTTCCATTTACAGGAGTTGGGTATACGAATTCAATTAAAGGTTCAGTTGTATCTGGCACTTCATAAAATAAAGTTCTATTTATACTTGTATTTTCATTTCCACTTGTGTCATTACAAGTTGCCCAATATGTATAATTAATATCTTCTTCTAAATAAGATACTGTATAATTTGCCCAAGTGTTTTCATTATTGTTGTGAATATCCATTGTGTAATTAATGATTTCTTTTTCAGCAACACAAGGGCTAACAGATACATTTGGTGCGGGACCCGTTACAAAAACGGTATATAACCATCCTGTTAAGGGTGGTGTGTCACTAGTATCATATAAGTAATAATGAGGAGCAAAAGACCTCTCTGTATCAGATGCTATCTGCCAACGATTTTCCCAATCATTGAAAAATAAATAATAAGGGGCATTCTCTTGTTTATAGTAAGTTTTTCCACCGAAAGTACCAAAGTCACAATATTGTCCATTATATGTTGTTGAACCTGCACCTGAAACTAAGTATCCTGCTAAAGGAGGGTCCCAACTTAATATACAGTTGCTTACATTTTCATTTACTGAAACATTTATTGTTGTGTAATTAGTATTTATAGTTTCATTGTTTATAGGGGTTGGATCTATGAATTCAATTAAAGGTTCAGTTGTATCTGGTTCTTCTAATATGTTCACAACTCTTTGTTCAGTACAGTTCTCATTATCATTTGAATCTGAAGCACAAGCTTGATATGTATAATTACCAACACTTAAAATACTTTGATTACTTGTTAAATACCATTGGGTTGAGTTGAATTTAGAAAGACTATTCAAATACATTTGTTTTATTTCTAAACTTCCTAAACTTTTATTCCAAACTCTTGCTTCATCAATACTTCCTTTTGACGATGCGCTATTTCCTTGGCCCATTCCAAAGTCGCCAGCATCTCTTAAAATAGTTCCAACATAATTTGAACTTGATTTAAATTCACCATCAAGATATAGTTTTACTTTCTCTGAATTTGGTGCGGTTGAATTGAACACCCCTACTAAATAATGCCATTTACCATCATTTATATTACCTGATTTGGCTTGTGCATAACTTGAACCATCTGCCACCGCAAATCCTATTTCACCTGAATTACTATATCCTTGAAACATATAAGCGTGAGAAGATCCTCCTCCTCCGGGGGTTCTTCCAAATAATCTAGGATAACCTGAAGTCAAACTATTTATCTTCCACCACATAGCAATTGTTACATCACTAGTAATTCTCAATTCTTCAGGAGTTCCAAAAGTAATTCCTTGACTTCCTGCAAAATTTCTTGCGCCTCCAAATTGGCCAGAAGTAAAAGTTGACCCAGAATTTGTTCCATCATTATTATTTAAAGATAAATCAGTAAAATCTGTTGAATTATCAAAATTCATTGCAAATACTAAATCTGAATTTTCATAATTAGTACAGGAATAATTTTCTATATTTTGTGAATATATTGAACATGTATAATTTGTTCCATTCCAATTCCAAATCACTTCACTTAAATTTGATTCTTCTATTGATACATTAATTATTGCTGTATTGTTAATCCCATAAGTTAAATTTTTGTTATTATCTGTAGTTGAATCTGCAAAGTCAATTAAAGGTCCAGTTGTATCTGGAACTTCTAATGTATTTACAACTCTTTCTTCAGTGCAATTCTCATTATCATTTGAATCTGAAGCACAAGCTTGATATGTGTGACTTCCAATATTTAAATTACTTTGATTGTTGTATAAGTACCATTGAGTTGAATTAAATTTCTGTAAATTTGTTTTGTAATATTGTTCTATTTCTACATCAGTTAATGTTCTATTCCAAACTCTAACTTCATCAATTAATCCTCCAAACTGATATCCACTTGAACCCACCTTGAATGGCTCATTTCCTGCATTATTAGTTAATCCAGTTACTTGCCCGAAATAAATTCCATTTCTATACAATTTAAGAGCTCCTGAAATATATTCAAAGACATATTGATTCCATCCCGGCAATAAAGCGCCATAAAATTGTTTTTCTAACCCTCTATTTGCGCCATAAATTCTAAAACTATCTTGATAATAATATACTATTAAATTACTATCTGTGCTCCAAATTCCTTTGTAACTTCCACTTGATATGTCATTAAAATTAACCCACATAGACCAAGTAAGAGAATTTCCAGGATTATAATATTCAGATAAAATTCTATTAGTTCCAGAATAATTATATGCTCCTCCATAAATCCCATTATATGAAAAAATTGGACAAGTAGAACAACTTGCATCATGATTATAAATACTATTATCTGCAAAATTTGAACTGTCTTCTCCTAAACCTGAAATATCATCAAAGTTCATCATTAAAACTAAACTATTATCATAAATTGAGTAATTTGTTCCATTCCACTCAAAAGTTACATTCTGTAAATCGGATTCTTCAATTGAAATATTAATAATTGCAGAATTATTTATTCCATAAGTTAGATTTGTATTATTTACAGGAGTTGGTGCTACAAACTCTATCAAAGGTCCTGTTGTGTCTGGAACTTCTAATATATTTACAACCCTTTCTTCTGTACAGTTTTCATTATCACTTGAATCTGAAGCACAAGCAGAATAATTGTAACTTGCAATACTTAAATTACTTTGAGTACTTGTTAAATACCATTGAGTTGAATTAATTTTTTCTAAATTGCTATTATATAACAATGAAGCTTCGTTGGAATTAAATCCTTTCCCATTCCAAATTCTAAACTCATCAATATATCCATTAAAGAAATAAAAGGATTGTCTGTATTTACCAATATAATGAGGATAACTTATTTTATTTGAAATAGTGCCTGTGAAATTATTATATCCTGAATATTGACCGTTTTTATATAAAATAAGCTTATCATTTAATCTAGTTATAATAAAATGTTGCCAAGATCCTATTTCTAATACAGAATTCCAAGTAGCCCCTCCTGCTTGATCAGAAAAATGTAAATTTCCACTTGAATCTGCATGTATACTTAAACGATTATTATCATCATTTTCATATCCATGGAAGAAAATTCCTTCATAAGAATCAAGCTGTGTTGGATTCATCCAAAATGAAAATGTGAAATTATTAGCGCCTAATTCAAGATTACTATTTGCAGGAATTGTGAAATAATCTCCAGAACCATCTAATAAGTAACCTTGATCATATCTGCCAGTTGTTATTGATGGATTTCCATTTACAGTTATGCTGTGACTCTGTAAAGAAGAATCAGTAGCATCTTCCATGTTCATTGCTAAAACTAAATTTGGATCTTCATAATTTGTACAGGAATAATTGTCTGTTTCTTGAGAATAAATTGAACAAGTTATATTTGTTCCATTCCATTCTAAAGTTACATTACTTAAATTTGATTCAATTATTGAAACATTAATTATTGCTGTATTATTCACACCATAAGTTAAATTTGTATTATTATCAGTTGTTGAATCTGCAAAGTCAATTAAAGGTGCGGTTTCATCTAAAATACCTGTGCAATTTCTTCCACCATCAGTTATATCCCAAGAATAATCTGAAATTATATCTGCTCTTGCGGTTTCACCTAAACAATATTGTGACTCACCCCCATGGAATAGTACTCCATTTTGTAATGAAGGTAAACTTTCCCAACCTATTAACAAACTATCATAATTTGGAGTAGATAACTTAACATTTCTAAACATATTAGTCATAGATGTTACATTTGACACATCCCAAGAACTTAAGTTACTATCAAAATTAACTGCATCTTCAAACATACTAAACATATAAGTTATTCCTGTAACATTCCAATTACTTAAATCACTATTGAAATTTGTTGCACCATCAAACATACTGCCAGTATATTCTGCACCAGATAAATCCCAAGAACTTAAGTTACTATCAAAATTAACTGCATCTCTGAAAGTATATCTAAAATCTGTTACTTTTGATGTGTCCCAAAAACTTACATCTTGACTGAAGTTTATTGCGCCACTAAAAGAATAAGACATATCTGTTACTTTTGATGTATCCCATTCACTAATGTTTCCATTAAAATTAGGTGCATCCAAAAATATAGATTTTATATTTTGAACTTTTGAAGTATTCCATAGATTAAGATTTTGATTAAAGATTGTTGCGCCACTAAACATATTATTAAAAGATGTAACCTCTGACACATCCCAGCTATTCAAAGGTTGATTAAAACTTGAAGCATCATGAAAAGTAGCTGCCATACTATTTACGCTAGAAACATTCCAAGAACTAAGACTTTGATTAAAACTTGTTGCGCCACTAAACATATTTTCCATACTTAAAACACTAGAAGTATCCCATCCACTTATATTTTGATTGAATGGAGAAAGCATAAATAAATAATTCATATTCGTTACTGAACTTACATCCCAACCACCAATATCTTGATTAAATGGGGAATTGTAAAACACCCCATTCATAGATATTACTGAGCTAACGTCCCAATTATTTATATTTTGGTTAAAGGATGAACCCCAAAACAGACCAGTCATAGTATTAACGCTAGATGTATTCCAATTACTTATATTTTGATTAAATGGAGAAAGCATAAATAAATAATTCATATTCGTTACTGAACTTACATCCCAGCCACCAATATCTTGATTAAATTGGGAATTGTAAAACGAATAATACATATTTGTTACTGAACTTACATCCCAATTACTTATATTACCATTAAAATTAGAGGCCTCGAAAAATATAAAACTTAAATCAGTTGTTCCTATTAAATCAAGCGCATCAGTAGCATTTGAGTTTAAATTTTCACAGCCATGAAAATAACCAGTATTATTCCCAACATTTAAATCACCCCATTGCTCTATATTAATTATTTTTAATTTGTCACCAGCATTATTAAATCTGAATCCTTCTATTTGTCCAGTTATATTAATTTGATATTCTCCAGCAGTTGCATAAGTATGATTTACTTCTGCTTGGTTCCATGTTGTAATTAAATCAGAACTTCCATCTCCCCAATAAACATTGAAATTATATGTTCCAGAAGATTCTAAAGGTAAAGCTATCGTTGTTGAGTTGGAAGACCCTGAAGATGTTTTTGAAGTATTCCAAATTGCACTAAAAGCATTTGACATATTTACAACATCCTCTGTAATTGTAAAATTACTTGATGTTATTGTGCTTGTTGTTGAATTTCCATCTGTTGCAATAACCGTACAAGTCCAAGTTTCATTTTCTGAAACAGAATCATTATTTAACGTATCAACAATAACTTCTTCACCTTCTAAATTATTTGTTGATAGAAATTCTGGGTCATATTTGATTGTATAATAATTATCATCAGAAGTTCCTGTGACATAAACATTGCCCAAGGAATCAACATCAATTCCATTAGGTGAATCTGAACCTCCATTATCATAAGTTTTATTCCAAACATGATTTCCAGAAGAATTATATTTAATTGTATAAAAATCATAACCTGTACCTATCATAAAACCTGTGACATAAACATTGCCCAAGGAATCAACATCAATATCATAAGCTTCACTGAACCCAATATCGCTAGATTCACTCCAAACTACAGTTCCGGCGCTATTATATTTAATTGTATAAAAATCTGAGTCGGAAACTCCAGTAACATAAACATTGCCCGAGGAATCTACATCAATTCCATTTCCTCTATCAAGTATTCCTGTCCCCCCTACATCATGGGTTTTTGCCCAAGAAACTGAACCTGATGAAGTATATTTAATTGTATAATATGCTTTATTTTTATATCCAGTAACGTAAACATTTCCAGAAGAATCTACAGCAACATCTGCCGCTGAATCACTTTCACCACTATCATAAGTTCTGTTCCAAACATGATTGCCGGAAGAATCATACTTAATGGTATAATAATCTGAGTCAGAAGTTCCTGTAACATAAACATTGCCTGAGGAGTCTACAGCTATTCCATATCCTCTGCCAGATATTCCAGTAGTGTCAGTCCTATTCCAAACATGATTGCCAGAAGAATCGTACTTAATTGTATAAATGTCATCATTCCCACCAGGATGAATTGTTCCTGTAACATAAACATTGCTAGAAGAGTCTACGGCAACATCATAAGCAAAATCTGTTCCACCTGTATTAAGAGTTTTATTCCAAACAGGATTGCCAGAAGAATTATATTTTATTGTGTACCAATGAAAATTACCAGTTGTTTGATTTGTTCCACCTGTGACATAAACATTTCCGGAAGAATCTATTGCTTGTTCAGAAGCAATTTCTCTACTTCCATCAAATGTTGCATCCCATGTTTTTTTAACATAAAAATCCCCTTCTAAATTCCAATTCCCAGAATAATTTATATTATCTCCATCTGCATCTGTTGCATTAGCATGACAATTTAAATCTCCATTTGGTGATTGACTGACAGAAACTTCATTTAAAATTGGAATTTGTGCCCCTTGTATTGAAAAAGAACTTTCTTCTTCAGTTGTAGGTAATTTTACTTTTGATTTTTTTACTTTACTTGAAATAATAAGAGGGGAAGCGTCACTTGTTTCCGCTAAAGGAGTTTCACTCAATGGGTTCACTGAGTAAACTAGCGAATTCAGGTTAGCTTCCACCCCCTCTGTGATGAAATTGATAATATACTTGTCTGATTCAAAACTAGGTAAAGAACAAGTGTCTACACAATCATTTGCAAATTCAATTGTTTCATTATCCAAAACAAAAGAAGAAATTAAGTAAGAATTGTCATTATGTACTAAATGAGCGGAGAAAGTCCCCGTTCCAGTTACGTTTCCAGTTAAACCAACTCCTTTAATTGAGATTTCATTATTTGGAATCCATAAGTAAACTGATTCTGTATCATAGGTGTTTCCAAGGTAATCAAAGAAAATTTCTCTACTATTTGTAAAAAGCCCTGTGATATCAAAGGCTTCGAAGGAGGAACTAGCATATAATGTACCTAAAATTGGAGGGAATAATAATAAGAATAGAACTACTATTATTAACTCTTTTTTACCCATTAAAAACATATAAAACCCCTTATATTAAATTATATAGAAATTATATATAAATCTTCCTATGATTTAAGTCCTATTTTCTTATTTCAAACCGAAATATATAAATACCATCTAATTATCAATAAAATTATGTTTAAACTAGTTATGGACAAAAAATTAAAGTATACTATTGTTTCTTTAGTGATTATCTTATTTTTTACTGTTATTGTTGATGCTATAGGAATGAATCACGATATCTCACAAATTAGTAAAAATGATCCTAATAGAGATAAAGTTGATGATGATAAAAACTTAATTTTTGATGAATCTGACGAAGCTCACACAATTCTTGTTAAAAATATTGAAAATTTTGCAGATAGATGTGAAAATGGCGAACTTGCTATAGGAATTAACACAGATGGCACTGTTTATTGTCAACCTATTGCTGTGAGATGTGGTCAACCTAGTTCAGATAATGAACAACTATGTTTAATTGAGGACTCTACTAATGACTGGGACAGATAGAAAAATAATAATTAGTGGAAAAATTATATTCTTATTAGTTTTAATTTCAATTATTCCTATTAGTTTTGCAGCTATTGGAACAAATAATGCAGAACATAACTTAACTGAAATTTTACATAATAATATTTCTGTTGATTTTAATAGAAATGATTGGGTAGATGAAGTGGATTATACACATGAACAAGATTTTATTGGTATTGTAAGTGATTTAACTTGTCCTGGTGGTGTAATGATGGGCGTTAATGAAAATGGACCTATTTGTTTTAATTTAGAAAAATTTTATGATGAATTCAATTTAGATGACCAGAAATGTTTTTCTGCAACTAAAAAATGTGGCGGAAGTTGTATACTTGATTGTACTCCTCCTGCCAATGTGGATACAAAAGAAAAACCAGAGGATGCAAATTCAAAAGACTTTGAAATGGTTTTTGGAGTTCAAAGAGGTGGATGTCCTTCTCAAGCATATATTGTATGTTGTGAAGCTGTAAAACCTAAAACATATGATGAAAATTATACACAATCTGGAGATTGTGAAGATACGGATAGAGATGATGGTGAACCTGAAGAACAAATTTACACTAAAGGTTCTGTAACTTTAACAGGAACTAACACTACTAGAGAAGATATCTGTGTTACAGAAAATCAAATTAAAGAATTCTTTTGTACAGACACAAGAATGGATAATGAAATTTTTACATGTAATGTTGGCTGTAATGATGGGAAATGTCTTAAATAAAAAAGATGATATATGTTTGGTCATTACTAATAATTCTTTTATTTGTTGGAATAATTACAAGTTATGAAGATCATCTTAAAAATAAAATTAGAAATAAACTTTTAGTTATTGGTTTTACTTTTGGAATTATTATTCATTTCTTATTTTTTTCATATACTTGGCTTTATGAAATTTTTAATTCATCTTTTTTGTTTATGTTATTAATTAATCTTTTAATCGCAATTATTATTGGTTATACTTTATGGTATTTCAATATGTGGAGTTCGGGAGATGCTAAATTATTTATTGTGTTTTCTTTTTTACTCCCTTTTAATTTTTATTTATGGGGTAATGTGAATTACTTCCCTTCTTTTACAATCTTGTTTAATTCTTTTGTCCCTTTAGGATTAGTTTTTTTAGTTAAGTCTTTAATGAGCTTTAATAAAATTAAAAAAGATTTTTTGAAAGAATTAAAAGTAAAGATTTTGATTTTGAATTTCTTTGCAATTAGCGGTATTTACTGGGTTTTCAGCAGGTTTTTTGCAAGTGAAATTAAATTTGTTCTTGCTTTAATTGCAATCATTGTTATGAAAAAATATTTAGGACACGTTTATTTCTATGTTGGAAGTTTATTATTTTTATTCCAATTAGTTTTCGAAGGATTTACTTATGAATTCTTTTGGATTTCTCTTTTAGTGTTTGCTTTATTTTATTTCTTACGAATTATTGTCTTGGCAACATCTAACAAAGTATTTTCAAAAAAGATTGCTGTTGCAGGACTTAAAGAAGGAATGATATTAAGTAGGGAATTTGATTCTGGAAAAGAATTCTTTGGTCCAGGACTAACTAAAAATCAAATTGCTTACATTAAGAAAAAATCTAAATTTGTTTATGTTGAAGACACAATTGGATTTGCAAAATATTTATTTTTAGGATGTTTATTAACTATATTTTGTTATGGAAATGTTGTTATATTTTTAGTACAACTTCTTTTTAATTAGAAGTCTTTCAAATGCTTTTAATGTTATTTCATTTTGTAATTCTGATTGTTTTTTTGCAAAGGATACAACATGTGTTTTTACTTTATACTTTCTTGCTAATCTGAAATTTTGATGTAATCTTCCTAATATTTGATACTTGTTCTTTGCTTCTTTGAATTTATTAAATGAGAATCCAACTACAATATCTCTTTTCTTTGCAATGTTAGCTAATACATGATTAAATCCTGAATTCCTATAGTAAATGAAGTCTCTGTGAGTGTCATATTCAAAGTTGTATATCATATCAATAGGTTTTCTTTCCATGATTCTTCTATAGTCTCCTTTTGCTTCAACTATTTTCTTATCATTCTCTTTGATTACGTAGATACTTTCTGGAAAGTCTGTTTTGTTACCTATTGCGATGTCCATAGTGTTTTGAGAATTAATGCTTTTATTAATTTAATTGAATTTTATGAAAAAATACCTTTTTTGATATCTTCCTTCACTTTATCTATTATTTTTTGTTGATTGTTTTTCTTACTTAATGCTATAAATTGTAAAAGATGTTGCTTAATTTCTTCCTTTGTGAGAATTTGTATTCTTCTATATTGTTGAACGAAATAAAATCTGTGTGTTTTTATTTTACGTTCTTTGATTAATATATTGTCTATTTGTGTTATAAGATCGCCTTGTGTAAGTCTAGTTTCTATTAATTTTTTAACTATATTTTTAGCTTCTTGCTTAGAAAAATTTTTTTTGAATTCTTGTGTAAATTCAACTACCAATTCTCAATCTCCTCTAATAATTCATCTCCAGTTAAACTATCTTTTGAGAAAAATACAGAAGCATTCTGTGAAGCTATTGCATTTTCTAACAATTTTTTTATTACTTCGTCCCAAGTATCTGACTTGCTTGCAAATTGTTTTAATTTTTCCCTTGTTTCTTTTTGTATTGGTATTGTTGTTAATGACATCTTATAACCTCCTTATAACCTTATAAGTAGTTATTAAAACTTATAAAGGTTTTGTTAAGGATGTATTTTATATTAAATTAATTATTTATAAATTATATTTGCTAAAAATTAGAATTATTTCAATAATTATATTTCTTCACATAGAAGGCCGTCTGTTCCGAATGTTTCATCAGATGTATCTATACAGAATGTTGTGTAATCTTCACTTGTTCTTGTTAATGTGAATTCGTGAGTGTCTGTGATTAATTCGTTTGTTTCTAAATCCATTACTAAATTATTTTTTGTTAGATAAGTTGAGATTGTTAATGATTCGCTTGGAATTATTCTATATGAAATTTCATAGTCAAATAATTCTCCATTTGGAGTTTTAGTTATTGTTTTATCGAATTGAGTGTCTGATGGTAGTGTAGTTGTTGTGTTAGTTCCTGTTTCACTTACAACTTCATTATTAAAGTTCTTACATAATGTTTTAGCTGAAGTTATTTGACACATTTGTGTTAACTCTACATCTGATTGTAAAACTCCTGAAGAAGATCTTGAACCATAACCTTGACTTGCTAATAATTCTGGGTTTGCATCTACATCCTCTGTAAAAGCAACAACATAAGATGAATCTTCACATTGTCTTACATCATATAACCATCTGTAATTATTAACTGTTTTTGTTACTGAAATATCGAAAGCATCTTCACAAGTTTCTGTAACGTTTTGTATGTCAGTTACATTTCCACCTGTTGTATTTAGGTTTGTTATATCTCCATTATAAGGTACGCATAATTGTTGTGTTTTAGATGTGATGATACAAATTTCATGATAATTTCCAGGTAATTCTGCAACCGTATCGTTTGCACTTATATCGCCTTTTTTAACGTCTCCAAACAAAATATCGTATTGTTGACAGTTATCACTTGAACAACTTTGTAAAGTCACTGTGAAGTTTACATCTGCATCACAAGCAGTAACTGAATACATGTATTCATATTTGTACATTTCATCTATGTATTTGAATTTGTCTAAAATTTGAGTTGTTGCGATTGTAATATATTCTCCCATGCAATTTTCAGTGTCTGGGTCTGCACCTGGACCTCTGGAAGTTATTTTTTGAGGTTTGTCATTCATAGGTTCGGAAGCTTCATATTCTTCAGTACAATAATCTTGTATCCATTCTTGTCCCCATTTCCCTAGAGTTTCTTGGATTATTCCACCTGCAATGATATAAGATAGTTTTGTTGATGCTGCGTTGTTAGCTGCTGCTATGCTTGCTCTAGTTGCAGCTTTCGCTCGTTTCTCTTCTAATTGTTTCTTTTCTTTTTCTGCTGCTTCATCATAAACTTTCTTATCTGCAGCGATTTTTTCTTCTTTTGCTTTTGCTTCAGCTGTAACTTTCTTTATACCTTCCATTTTTTTTGCATCTGCTTCTTCTTTAGATTCAATAGCTTTGGTTTTTTTAACCTCTGTGGATTTAATTGACTCTGTTGCTTTTTTATTCGCCGCAGCTATATTTTTCTCTCTTGTGGAATCTGCTTCTTTAATAGCTTTATCTTTATAATAAGCTATGTCTGAATCATACCCTTCATCATAAGCTTTTTTATAATCTGCATCGGTAAAAGTTTTTCCATCTTTTTGTGCTTGAGATCTCTTTACGTCCGCATAGTCTTGGGCAATAACATCTGCCTTTAAATGTGCTAATTTAGCTGCTTCATAAGACGATTTGTACACCTCGTCAGAAGCTTGTGCTTCATAATCGTTTCTTGCTTTATCATAGGTTTTTTCATAATCTGCATCGGTAAAAGTTTTTCCATCTTTTTGTGCTTGAGCTTCCTTATTATCTGCAACCTCTTTTGCTTTATTATCAAGCCATTTTTCTGTATTAACCAGTGCTGAATACTCTGCAACGGCTTTAACATAGGCATCTTTATCATCAGGATAACCTGCTGCTTGAATTTTTCCATATTCTTTTGCTTCATCAGTACCAACAAAAGCTGCAGACTCAGCTATAGAAATTTTATTATCATAATAATCTTTTTCTGCACCTATTAATGCATTCTGGGTATTTTCAATATCTTTAAGAGAATTTTGATAATCTTTTTCAATTTGAGTCACATCTTTAAACACTCCTGATTTTGTTTCTAAATATGTTTTTTCTTCGCCGCCATTGATTTTTTCTTTATATGTTCTTTTTCCATCTTTATCAAAACTCACCAAATATTCTTTATCTATTGTGTCTCCTTTTCCTGAAACAAATTTATAAGCTAAAACGTTCCCTTTTTCATCAACTTCTGCCACTCCTACTTCATAATCATCTCCTGTAAATGTTTGAATAGTTTCTTTAGATGTTTTTTTATCATCATCATAATCTGTGTGAGTTCTCTCAACCAAGACCCCATTAACCTTTTCTTCACTATCTGTTTCTCTTTGTTTACCATCATATTTTATTGAAGATGTGCTTATCACTTCCCCCGTTTTCAAATCTTTTTCAGTTAGTAATTGAGATTTAGCATTTCCTTTTTCATCTAAAACTATCCTACTTGATATAGAAGGGTCTCTCTCATATTTCCCATTGATACCTGTATGATAAACAACAACATCCCCATTTTCTTTTTTAAATTTGATATCTTTAGGAGGTTCTGCTGTTGCAAACTCAGTATCGGATAAAGCTTGTACAACTATTTTCGGGTCTACGCCATCTTCTATATCTATTTTAACTTGAGCTCCTTCTTGATTCATCCAAGTTGTAGTTTTTCCAGCATCTGAGTTTTCTTTATTTGCATAAACTCCTGTATCAATAATTAATAAGCCACCCTCTTCACCTCTTACATAACTCTTTTCAGTATAATCTCCTATTCCAAAAGGATTTGTCGCTTTAACAGTTACAATACCATCTTTAACACTGATTTTTGAATCTCCTTCTCCAGTATATTCTAAAGCACTCAATCCACCTTCTCTATCAATATCTGGTGCTGTAGCAAGCATATCAATTATTGCTTCTGTTTGGCCAAGAGGATAAGGGGGTCCCTTAGGATCTCCTTTATAAAATAACAAAGCATTCACTTGATCTTGTGATAAAGCATATTTTTCACCTGTTTTTGGATTTATAATATAATCATAATCGTTTCCGGCTTCATTTGCATGATAATACAAATTTCCATTTTCAGTTGCCTTAATAGTATAACCAGAATAGGATAATTTTTCCCCATATAATTTTTTTTCAAATCCTTCTGTAATAGGGATTACATCAGTAGTTCCTCTTTTTACTAAAACAACTTCACCACCTGGAGCCTTTATGGCATCATATTTTATTTTATCATCTCTTGGGTCTACTATTTCATAAGTGGTTTTCATAATGTCTTTACCTTTAGAATCTTTTTCACCAGTAGGGGTTTCTATTTTATTCACTTTAAGAGGGACTTTGCTTATTTCTTTTCCATCTACTTTCTGACTTAAAGAATTAGTTCCAACTTTTAATCCTGTAGGTAACTCGGTTATCACATTATAATATTTATCAGTTGAACTATAATCTCTTTGAGCATAAGGAGGTACATAATCATTCTGCGTATAAACTCCGTCAATATTGATTACTAATTCTCTTAAATCTTCTGCTTGATGTTTAGCTAAATTATTCAAATCTCTTGCCAATTGAGGATCTATTGCTGCTTTAAATATATCATAATCTTTTGTTCCATCTGAATTTGTTTTAACTACAATTAAATTTCCTTTAGAATCTGGAGTGAAATCATATTGAACTCCACCTTTTTCTAAATATCCTTCACTTTCGGGATCTCTGGTATCATTGTAGACCATTTCAGAACCAACCATATCATAAGGTTCATATTGTCCATCGTTTTCAATAAAAATATATCTGTCTTCTATATCTTCTAATTGTGCCCTTTTTGTTCCTGTACTTTGACTATAGTACATTAAATTATACTCTTCATCTAAATATAAAATTCCTGATTCAACAGTATTATTTGTAGCATTATCGCCTACTCCACCAACAATACCAACACTATCCATTACTCCGTCACCATTAGTATCTTCACCTTGTAAATCAATCATTGCACGATTGTTTGCACTTAATGCATTATCTTCACTATTTTGTAATGCGCCAAATCCTAAATCTTCACATTCTAAATCATCAATTGTATGACTATCAAAATCATCTCCTAAACTAGAAATCATTCCAGGTAAATCTTTTAATGAAATTAAAGGAACAAAACATTTCAAGACAGGAACCCAAGACATTAAAACATCTACAATCATAGTCTTTACAACTAATGCTACAATACCTGTAACTATTCCTGTTATAACTTTTAACAATGCATTTAATGCTGAACCTTCCCAGTACATACATGTTGCTTCTGCTAACATTTTTTCACAAGGTTCTGTAGAGATTCCATAAGTACAAGCTTGTTCAATACAACAATCATATGATTTGTAAATGGTTTGTAATTTTTCAATATTAAATAAAACTCCTGGAATACATAAACACAATCCAGAAATATAAATACTCTCATAAGGGTCAAAACCAAATGCTCCAAACGTACCTCCATATACATCCAGCACTCCAACTTTTCCGTCTTCTCCGCCAGACCAGAGAGGATTTGCATTTGCGCCAGTAGTCATATATTTAAAATTTGATACGAATCTGTTACCTACTGTTTGTGGACCGAAAACTCCTGCCCATCCTTGTGCTCTTATATTATTTCCACCAACATTTCCAGAAACTTCATTTTCTCCAAGATATCCATATTTGTCTCCTTCATTATCTTGAGTAGCAATTCCACCTTGATTTCTAAATTCTTGAGCTTGACCATCAATATTACTAAATCCTTTCAAACAATTTTCTCCACGACACCAATTACAATTAATAATACAACAGAATCCTCCGCCAACAGGAATATAAATATATTTCCAAGCAACATATGCTTTATTTATAATATCACAAAGACCACAACCTACGTAAAATAATGCACAAGTAATACAACAATTTGGTGAATCATAACCGCCACCCATTACTGCATTTAATGAAGCTAAAACCATTTCTATCATGCTCATGATTTTACAAACACCTTTAATCATACGCATTACCATTACTATTGTGCTGGTAACATCTCCACCTAAAGCATCAACTAAAGCAGAAGTTTCTTCATGTTTTTCAATACATTGCTCACCAGCATCTCCAACATCACTTATATCTGGAGCGCCCTGAGGTAATTCTGATTCATAATCTTTAAACGACTGGGTATTGTCAATAGCACCATCTCCGAATTCACCACCGCCATTAATATCACCTGTACCAGAATTTAAACCAGAATGATAATTTTCACCATCCCCAAAATCAGCTTCACTAGAAGGAGCTACACTTCCAACAGTATCACGAGCAGCAAAAACGAATGGCATAGTAATTACTAACATAAGTAATAATATTGCTATTCTTTGTACATATTTCATCTTTTAGTTTATCTTCATTATGAACTAAATTTCAATTCAGTTTCATTTTAATCTTGGTTTTATAATTGGTTCATACCTTGATTTAGGTATTAAAACATTTTTAGTAACGCCTGCATTGCTACATCCCTCTGAAGGAAGTGAATTAGCAGGTATTGCAATCTTAATATCCATCAATCCATTTTCATTTATAAATTCCTGTTTAATTGAGTCAACATTTAAGTTGTCACCAGGTAAAAAATTAACTAAAATGAATAATTCTATTTCTTTTTTATCTTCTAAATCTTTACTATCTAAATCGAAATCATATTGATTATTTCCTAACATCCAAACACCTTTATAATCTCCAGTGCCATCTGAATTTACACTGATTTCTATTTTTCCACCTTGGCCATCATCTACAAAAACAGGTTTAATTGTAACAATACCCATGTAACTTGAAGATACTTGGTATTTTGTAGGGGGTATTGTTATTCTTGTTGGCATTTTTCCAAGTCCAGAAATAGACATAGTTGGACTAAAGAAATTCTTTGGATCTTTCATATTAATTGTAATCATATCAGTTAAACTTGGTTCATTCAGTAAACTATCAAATACAACTTGAGGAGTTCTTCCATCACAAGTATTTGATGTGAACCCTGCTGTTTGTTGATATGCTAAAGCGAAATCTTTTATTTTTATTAATGATGCATTGTACTTCAATTCACTTGTTGGGGCCATTGAAAATGTGTATCTTCTATCATATCCGTGTCTTATAGATTGGATTTCTTGGAAATCAAAATATCCTTGTTTAGAAAATGTTAAAATTCCATTTTCACAATAAGGCAATTTTGTTGATAATTCTCCTTGATTATTTGTTGAACCAAGAGGACAATCATTTGTTTTACTTCCACAATAATAATTTATGTTTACTCCTGAAAGTGGTGCGTTGCTATTATCTTTAACTGTTAACAATACATCTCCTGAATTTGTATTTTCACAAATACTTGTTGCTGTTTGATATTTTCCTAAGATTTCATCTATTTGTGCTGCATAAGGAGATTTTCCTGTACATATTTTTGCATTATTTCCACATAAATAAGATTCCATGAAAAAGTTTAATTTGAAAGGTGTTCCTTGTGGTGCTGATGTTCTAATATATTTATCATTGTCTACATCCCACATCTCAAAAAGAATTGGGTTTGTAAAACTATATTTAAAATTATATTTGTGTGAACATAACATTGCAATCATAGGGATTGCGTCAAACTCTGCTTCATCCGGTTCAATCATTCCACCAGAAGAAGGTTCTACTTTGAACCCATCCATTCCGTATTCTGCTTTATATGATAAATCTAAATGTGTGGATAAATCTTTTTCTAATAAATCTTCAACAAAAGTATCATAAACTCCTTGAGCAATTGCATCATCTGCAATTATTTTTGTATAATTTAATCTAGCTATTTTTAAATTTGGATAATTTGCTTCAAATACTTTTTGTAATGTTTCTTTTGCCTCTTCTTGACTCCATGTTTTTTTGTTACATTCAAGTCCTGCAATTGTTAATCCTAATGGTGGTAAAGAATATTGTTCATCTTTTCCATTAAAGGAATATAATGAAATTAATCTTTTCGCATGTCTTTCTAAGAAACCATTTACATATTCATATAATGTTAATTTGAATGCTTTTCTATACATTTCTAGATAATTAATAGGTATTACAAAACTAAACTGATCTTCATTTAATGTGTTCTCTCCTTTTGATACATTTACAGAAAAATCTAAATCTACAATTGTATTTTCACCGAAATCTACAGAAGAATTTACCTCTCCATAAATAACTTCATAACCTTGATCTTTTAATTCTTTAAAATCATCGACACATTCAACCATTCTTTCATTTACGAAATTTTCTAATTGCTCTTGTGTTAATTCTAACATTGGAACGGATAATTGATTATCGCTCATATAATGAGGTACTTTTACTTTGCCTTTTTCTTTTACTAATCTTCCTTCTTCAACAGTCAAA
>Ga0075112_1000411_pt1 | contig 19142 bp, 18 predicted proteins | sample AntAceMetag02UKF_FD_69783 | JGI IMG/M metagenome (GOLD analysis project Ga0075112, IMG submission 69783) | Saline lake microbial communities from Ace Lake, Antarctica - Antarctic Ace Lake Metagenome 02UKF | ecosystem: Environmental > Aquatic > Non-marine Saline and Alkaline > Saline | place... | reverse complement strand
CTGAAATGTCCGAGGTCTGTTTCGAATCGGCGTCCATTTTTCCGTCCTTTTTTATAATGTTCAAATTTTGTAACCATTATCCAGGAAAAAAAGAGGCTTTGCCTTGACCTAAGTCAAGCACGTGTGTACTTCGCTCGATAAACTGAAAAAATTTTGTACAAGCACTGGAAAAAGCGGGTCGGCGCGAACAACATTGGTCCTTTGGGGGCAGCGTTCCATTGGCATGATTGTTGATTTTTAATGAGATAACGTCCAAAGTCACCATTAGTCCGCTTGCGGGCTATCCGGTGGAGTGACGGGTTGGGCATCACCGTTGGAATCTGATCGGTGGTTTCTATGACTCATCCATGCCAACCCGAGAAACAGCACGAACCAAACGACGGTGCGAAAGGCCATTGCGAGAAGACTTTCAATGGCCACGGCATTTCCCGCTGTGTACAAAAAGCCAATTGCTGCGAGCACGAGCAAATTGAGAACGAAGATCGTGGCTGCGGCATACTTACCTCGATCTATGTTGCGCCACGCAATCACACCAGCCGCAACATATATGATGCCCATCATTACATTATATATCAGAAGCGGTCGATACACGATGTATCCGGGATCTGATCCGGAAAGGACTCGAGTGCCCGCGATAATCGTTGCAAATCCGAATAAGATTGCCGCCAGTGCCATAACTCTATGACTAATTCTGACATACCGTGGTCGATTCATATCAATATCCAACTATACGCCCAACTCGCCCCGTTTCACCAGCTGGCTGCGTAAACCAAAGAGTTGCTTAATGGTACAAAATTTGGCCCACTGATAAACATGAAAAACCGTTCAGTACCGCCGGTCTGGGCGAAAACGTTATACGTTTCAGAAATACTGTTTATACGAATTTTTCAGAGAACCTTTTCCCATACTCAATACATTTTTCCACACTTTCATTGTCTGGATTCCAATTTACTTTAAGAACCTCATCCATCATTTCAAATCCGGAAGCTTCCAAACTATCAGAAATGATTTTAGCAGACTCACCACTCCATCCATGGCAACCGAATGCGGCAGCTTTCTTTTCCTTGAATTTCAGCCCTTTTATGAGTTCAAGAATGGCGGCAACAGATGTTAAGACTCCTTTGTTAACGGTCGGAGAACCAATAATTATGCCCTTGGATTTGAAAACTTCTGTGATCACATCATTTTTATCTCTTTTTTCAAGATGGTAAAGCTTGACCTCGACTTCTTTGTCAGATTCTCTGATCCCTTTCACAATGCTTTCGGCAATTTTGCGTGTGCCATTCCACATGGTGTCATAAATTACTGTGATCTGATTCTCCTGATAATTATCAGCCCACTTCAGATACTGTTCAACAATCTGTTCAGGACGATCTCTCCAGATCATGCCGTGGGATGGACAGATCATATCGAGGGGAAGGTTCAGTGACAGCACCTCATTTATTTTCTTCGTAACCATCGGGCTGAACGGCGTCAGTATGTTGGCATAGTATTTGATGCATTCCGCAAATAATTCCGCCTGATCGACCAGATCGTTGTACATCAGTTCGGAAGCATAATGATGACCAAAAGCATCGTTGCTAAAAAGCAGATTGTCTCCAGTCAGGTAACAGAGCATGCTATCAGGCCAATGGAGCATTGGCATCTCGACAAATACCAAGTCCTTGTTTCCCAGACTCAGTTTGTCACCGGTCTTAACAACATTGAAATTCCAGTCCTGATGATATTGCCCCTTTAAGGATTTAAGCCCGTTTTTCGTGCAATATACCGGCGTTCCAGGGATTTTGCTCATGAGCACCGGTAGTGCCCCGCTGTGATCGGGTTCTGCATGATTTGCGATCACATAGTCGATTTTACCAAGGTCCGTCTCCCTGGCGAGGTTTTCAACGAACTCTTTTGAATATGGCCCCCATACGGTATCGATCAAAGCGGTTTTCTCTTCTTTGATAAGGTATGAGTTATATCGAACCTCTGTGCGTCGAGTATTCATAGCCATGAAATCGTTCAAGTTCCCAATCAATTTTGCCGACCCAGTGTACATTGTTCTTTATGTTGAAACTCATGTTGTTGTCCTCCTGAGTGATTTCAAATTTGATTCAACAGATTATGACTTGATCATGGTAAGCATCATTTTAAATCTCTTAACAGCTTTGAGAGAATGAGGTTCATTAACTGGCAAAATAATCATTTCGCCTGTTTTCAAAACATACGGGTTTCCAGAAATCATAATTTCCGCTTCACCATCCAAAACACAAACCAAAGCATCAAATGGTGCAGTATGTTCACTCAATCCCTGGCCCTGATCAAAGGCAAATAGTGTCACAGTTCCGGTCTCTTTTTCAATTAAGGTTTTACTAACAACAGACTCATCCTGGTATTTAACTTGATCAGTTAATCAACTTACTTTCGGCTCAGAATTCATTTTTCTTCCTTTCGAAATAAAACTCGCTTATTGGTTCAATGTTTTTAGTGGGGCATAATGCCCACAATCACCTGGCAGCGGAAGCCGCAGGCTGTGACTGGTCAGGTGAATTGTGATGTTCGGGCCTCATTGTCACATTTCCAATCCTTCAACCACTGATTTGTACTTTTCGTGAATCATCTTCCGATCAAATTCCCAGAACTCTGCCAGAATGGCCTGGTCTTCTTCATCAGTAAAGTAGTTTCTGGATGAAGAGAAGAAAACCTTGTCTTCTTTCTCGATATGCTTGGGATAAAACTCGGTAAAGGTTTGAAGTTTATCATAAATTTCGGTCAAGGCAGTATCATCACCATTTCGGTAGCGGGTATTGGCGTCAACAAGTGCTTTGGTTGTTTGGCGACTAAACACGTGTTCCTCGATCAGTTCTTTCATAATTTGCCGGTCTTCTGCGTTCAGAGGTTTACTATTCAATTCTCGAAAAAAAATATCTTCCTCCTTTCCGTGATGAGTCCGGTCGGCGTATACTCGGATGAAATCAACCGCTATATCCACGAATACAGGATCTACCTTGTGTCTCGATTCAATTTTGGCTAAGACACCTTGGATAACCGAAAGCATTCGCTCAATCAGACGATGCTCTATCATGAGTGGACCGCGTGCTTGCATGTTTGTGACCTCCTTTCTTGTACTCCCGAACAAGTTGTTATTGAGACCCGCCTACCATCACTTTTGTACTATTATGCAGCCCAAGTTGCAATTTGTTTCGAAAAAACCACCTATCAGTCGATGCAGATATATTGAGAGAGGTATGACCACGATTCCTGAATCATGAAGTATCGGAGCGTTTTTTCTTTCGGGGACACGAGTATCGAGATTGAGCAGGCAGCTTGTGCAAGCCGTGACAATACATTCGGTGCCTGCCTTTACCGCACCTGAAATGATTTTATATGAAAGAAATTTAAATTTTTCTTGAAATGGCTTGACTTAGGTCAATTACAAACTCCGCTTTCAAATATAAACTCGTAGACAACCATGGAGAGATGCTTTTGATTAACACAAAAGAAGGAGAACGCCATGAAACTGAAACGCCGTGACGTCTTGAAGCTGGGTTTGGCATCCACAGCCGCCGTTGCTCTGGACATGAATTTTTTTCATTTGATCAAAAAAGCGGCCGCTTCGGTCACGATGGATACGGAGAAGGTGGTCAGGTCGACCTGTTCGCCCAACTGTACCGGGACCTGCGGTTTTAACGCACATGTGTCTAATGGGCGCATTGACACCCTGATTCAAAGCGCGGACTATCCCGAAAAGGAATACAACCCCAGAGGGTGTCTGCGAGGTCTTTCCACCATGAACCTGATCTACAGTAAAGACCGTCTAAAGCATCCTCTCATACGCACGGGACCCCGGGGCAGCGGCAAGTTCAAAAGGGCTACCTGGGACGAGGCCCTGGATTACGCGGCCAAGAAAATCAAAGATATCACCCAAAAATACGGTTCCAACGCGGTGGCCCTGACCGTACAGGTGCCGGGCACCGGTTATGTACAAAAGGGTGCATTCGTGCGCCTGGCAGCACTGAACAAGTGGAGCATACACCATGGCTACGACCAGAACGGCGACTTGCCCATGTTCTGGCCCATGACCTTCGGGGTCCAGACCGAGGAACTTGAGTCTTTGGAGTGGATCAACTCCCGCTACACCATGGTGTTTGGTTCCAACCTATACCAAACCCGCCTGCCTGACGCAAAACAGCTCACCGAAATGAAAAAGAACGGCAAACTGGTGGTATTCGATCCGGATTATTGTTCCACCTCCGCCAAGGCCGACGAGTGGGTGGCGCTCAAGCCGGATACCGACGCGGCCATGGGTCTGGGACTGGCCCAGGTGATCATCGCCAAAAAGCTCTACGACAAGGCGTTTTTGCAGGACTTTACCGATTTTCCCACACTGGTGCGGAAGGACACCGGCAAGCGCCTGCTGGCCGAGGACGTGGAATCCCTGACCGCCAAAGCCGCGAACACCGAAATCCCCTCCGAACGTCGCCTCTACGCGATCCACACGCCTCAGGGCCTCGCCATTCTGGACCCCACCTCCTTGAAGCCCACCGGCGCAGACCTGCAGGGCGAGTTCACCGTGACGCTTGTGGGAGGACGCAAAATCCGGGTGCGCACAGTGATGACCGAACTCATGGATCTGTTGGCCGAATATACCCCGGACAAGGTGGCCAAGATATGCCAGGTCCCGGCCGAACAAATCGAGCGGGTGGCCACCGAGGCGGCTACCCTAAAGCCATTGCATGTCATCTACGGAGCCAGCAACTATCAGTGGTACCACGGCGACCTCAAGGGCCGGGCCCTTTCCCTGTTGCCGGTGCTCACCGGCAACCTGGGCAAAAGCAGCGCCGGCATATCTACCTATGCCGGTCAGTACCGCATCCGTTTCAGTCTTAAGGACTGGTGGGCGCCCGAGGGGGGGGAGCTCAATTGGGTGCCGTATCTGGCCTTTCTGGCCGGAAAGGGCATCAACTACCCCAAGCACGGCATCAAGGCCATGATCGGCGGATGGGGCAACCCCTTCGACCAGCACAACATGGCCGACATCCTTAGAAAGCGAGCCACTTCCGGCGAATTGGAATTCATCTGCACCTTCGACTTCCAGATGACCACCTCGTGTCAATGGTCGGACGTGGTCTTTCCTGCGGCCAGTTGGTACGAAAATTACGACCTCACCGCCACCATTCTGCACCCCTATGTTCAACTTCAGCAGCCGGCAATCGACAAGCTGTTCGAGAGCAAGACCGCAATCTGGGTGACTCGCCAGTTGGCCAAGCGGCTGGAACCCGGCCAGGAGAAGCACTTCTACCCTGATCTGGATGAAAACGCAGCAGCCGAAGAAGTCACCAAACTGCTGTTGGCCAAGGGCCATCCGGAAACCGAGGGGATCACCTGGGAAATGCTGAAAAAGGGCCCGGTTCGGCTACATTCCGACGTCCCCGGCGACCGCCAGGTCCCTTTCTACAACCAGATTCAGCACAGGGTCCCCTTCCCGCCACCCAGCTACCCGACCCCCTTGAAAGAAACCGCCAAATTTCTCAAGAGCGGCCGCATCGAGTTTTATAAGGATGAGGATCTTTTCCTGAAATTGGGCGAGCAGTTGCCGGTGCACAAAGAAACCTTCGTGGACACCGAGTACAAGCTCTATCCGCCTTCCAGGGAAAAATACCCTCTGCATTTCGTCACCAAAAACTCCCTGTACCGGGTTCACTCCACCCATGCCAACAATGTCTGGCTCAACGAACTGCAGGGCAACCGCCCCAAGGTCTTCCTCAACCCCGAGGACGCCGTAAACCGCGGCATTGAGGACGGGGAAATGACTGAAATATTCAATCACCGGGGAAAAACCACGGCCAGCGCCGTGCTTGACCCCGGCTGCCGCAAAGGCACCGTTTTCTTTGAACAAGGGTGGTGGGCAAGGTATCTGGACAACCAATCCTACAACTCACTAACCTATCCCTGGATAAACCCGCTCCACGAAATCTATTTCGTGCCCGGCATATGGTCCCCAACCAGCGTCTGGAATGAATGTCTGGTGGACGTCAGGAGGGTGCAATCATGAGAAGAGGAATGGTCATCGACCTGGAAAACTGCATCGGCTGCCGATCCTGCGCCGTGGCTTGCAAATCACACAATGCTCAGCCGGCGGGCACCTGGTGGAACCGAGTTCTGACCCCGGGCAGCGAATATCACGGGGTCCCCCCCGAGGCGGGAGTGGAATATTTTCTGCCCATCCACTGCCAGCACTGCGAAAACGCACCCTGCGAAAAGGTCTGCCCGGTGGGAGCCACATACACCAGTAAGGACGGCGAAGTGCTGGTGGATTATGAACGCTGCATCGGCTGCCGCTACTGTATGGCCGCCTGCCCCTACGGGGTGCGACAGTTCAACTGGCAGGATCCGAAAAAATCCATGGATCAATACCAATATTCAGCCGATTACTACCCCGGAAACCCCAAAGACTTTCGCCTCAAGGGCAGGTTGGTCTACACCCTCAAGCGGCCCAGGGGAATCGTGGAAAAGTGCAACTTCTGCGTCCAGTACAAGGCCCAGGGGCTGGACCCGGCCTGTGTGCGTGCCTGCCCGGGCAAGGCTCGCTTCGTGGGCGATCTGGACGATCCACAGAGCGAAGTCTCGCGCATGATCAGGCGGCGTAACGGTTTCAATCTGCTACCCCACAAAGGCACAAAACCCACTGTCTACTATCTGCCTCCCAGCCGAAAGGAGCTTTAAGCCATGAGAAAAGCGCAAAAAGTAACCCTGACCGTCACCGGTCTGATGATGCTGGCCGGTTTGATCGCCTATGTTTACCAGTACAAGGAAGGCCTGATCGTCACCAACATGGCCAATTCCTATTCCTGGGGGCTCTACGTTTCCGGTCTGGCCTTTTTCGTGGGTAACGCGGCCGGAGGCCTGGTGCTCAGCTCTCTGATCTATCTCTTCGGAGTCAAAAGCCTGAAACCCTTCGCAAAGCTGGGGGCCCTGGCCGCTTTTGCCAATGTCACCGCGGCCATGCTCTCCATCCTGCCCGACATCGGCCAACCGCTCAGGCTCCTGAACATGGCGCTTCACCCTCAGTTTATGTCGCCCCTGGTCTGGGACGTGGCGGTGCTTAACCTCTACGCCATGCTCTCCCTGATCTATCTCTACATCCTGATGCTCCCCGAGCTGAAGGGTCCCCTGGCCAGGATCGCCATCAAGGTGGACGACCCCGAGGCGTTCTCCGAAAAATGGGCCAAACGACTGGCGCCCTTCTCCCTGCTGGCCGCGATTGGCATCCACGTGATTACCGCCTGGATCTTCTCCACCCAGGGCGCTCGTGAGTGGTGGAACACGGCCATCCTGGCGCCGGACTTTGTGGCCGTGGCCATGGCCTCGGGCACCGCAGTGGTGTTCATGGCCTCCATTTTCGCCTACGGCGCCAGGGAGGAATACCAGCCGGCCTATCGCATCATGGCTCTGATCATGGCCATCGCCACCTTCGTGCACATTTTTTTCATGTACAACGATTTTTTCATCCACATCTGGTACGGCAACCGGGAGTCCCTGGACGTTCTGGCCATCACCCTCAAACGATACGCGGTTACCCACGCCTTTGAGGTGCTGGCGCCGCTGATTGCGGTGATCCTGTTGTTGAACAAAAAGGTACGTCAAAGCGCCTTCGCGGTGGTGGCCTGTTGCACACTGCTGGTGCTGGGTGTATTCACCCACCGCTACCTCCTGATGCCCGCAGCCTTTGAGCGGGTGCCCCTGACCCTGCACCCCTTGGGTATCCAGAACGGGGAATGGTCTGCGCCCATCGCTTCGGGCCGCTATTCCCCCCACGGCGACACCTTCGTGACCCAGTGGGACTACTTCCCCAGCGGTATCGAATTCGCTGTCTTTCTGGGCGGGGTGGCCTTTGTCTGTTTCCTATTGATCGTGGCCATCAGAATCCTGCCCATCATCAAGGAGGCCAAGTGATGGCGGCCCGGATGGCCCTGGACGGAGAGTTGCGCTCCCTATCCAGGCTTTTCAGCTACCCTGAAACCTGGCCAAGGGCCAGGGACCTGGAGGTCCTGGACCTCGAGACCAGGGAAAAGTGGGGACAAGAACCGGGGCCCTGCACCCTGGAAGCCCTGCAGAGCCAGTATGTGAGCCTTTTCATCAACGCCTTGCCCGAGGTGCCCTGTCCGCCTTTTGGATCCGTCTATCTGGAGGGAACCGTCATGGGCGAATCCACTGTGGGGGTAAAAAAACTCTATGCCAAGTACGGTCTTGCGACCGACGAGATACCCGATCACATCGCGGTGGAGTTGGAGTTCTTGAGATTTCTGGCCGACCCGGCGGATTACCAAACGTTATTGGCTCACCTGATGAATTGGACTCCCAGGTTCTTGGAGCGGATAAGCCAAAACGACCAATCCGGATTTTATAAGGCCGTGTCCCGCCGCGCCAAAGTGATGTTCGGCGATATGAAACCAAGAGAAACAAAGAAAAGCGCCAATATCCATTAGGAGAACAGCATATGTTAAAAAAGCACGGGTTCAACACACTGGCCTTACATGCGGGCGCCAAGATTGATGAAACCAATTCCAGAGGCGTTCCGCTCCACAGAACAAGCTCCTATGTTTTCAATAGCACCGCCCATGCCGCGGATCTGTTTGCCCTTAAAGAACCGGGGAATATCTATACGCGCCTGATGAATCCCACCCACGAAGTGCTCGAAGAGCGGATGGCCGCCCTTGAGGGCGGCGCCGGGGCGCTTGCCCTTGCGTCGGGGACAGCGGCCATTTTCTACGCCGTGATCAATATATGCGGCCAAGGCGATGAGGTGGCATCAGCCAATAATCTATATGGCGGGACCTATACCATGTTTGATTCCATCCTGTCTGGATTTGGCATCAAAACGAAATTTGGAAACCCGCTGGAACCTGACAACTTCGAGGATGTGATCAGTGAACGTACTAAAATGCTGTTTATCGAGGTCATTGGCAACCCGGTGCTCGATGTAGCAAACATAGAGGCCCTATCAGAAGTAGCGCAAAAATATCATATCCCTTTGGTGGTTGATTCAACCTTTACCACGCCATACCTCTTCAGACCCCTGGAACATGGAGCGGATGTGGTCATTCATTCCCTGACCAAATGGCTGGGGGGGCACGGTACGGGAATTGGCGGCGTTGTGGTGGATAGTGGCGCATTTGATTGGACGGACCGTAAATTTCGCCTCTTTAATGAGCCGGATGAATCCTACCATGGACTGCGGTATGCACATGATCTTGGAGATCTGAACCCCCTGGCATTTATTACGCGGATGAGACTTGTGCCCCTGCGAAACCTTGGCGCCTGCATCAGTCCCGACAACGCCTGGATGTTCCTGCAGGGTATTGAAACACTTCCCCTCAGGATGCAGCGCCATTGCGATAATGCCATGGCGACAGCACAATATTTGACGGATCACCCCGCTGTGAATTGGGTAAGGTATCCGGGCCTTCCACAAGATCCAGCCCATGAAGCGGCATCGCGGCAATTTGAAAACGGTTTTGGGGGCATGGTGGTTTTCGGCATTAAAGGGGGTAGAGAGGCCGGCGAAGCCTTCATAGACAAGTTGGCGCTCATAAGCCATCTGGCAAATGTGGGCGATGCAAAAAGCCTGGCCATTCACCCTGCAAGCACAACCCATTCTCAACTTTCCGAAGTTCAACAGCGAGAAGGCGGCATCACACCCGATCTCATCCGGCTGTCCGTGGGAATAGAATCGATTGAGGATATCCATGCAGATCTTGGTCAGGCCCTGGCAAGTATCAGATGAGTGAATATAGGGCACGTGACAAAGACCGAATGTCGGTCGGGGTGGTGGAGAAAAAGTCATTGACCTTTGCCCGACCCCCGATGGAGATGGCCCTTGAAAACGGTTACACATTGGGTCCGGTTACACTGGCCTATGAAACATATGGGAAACTGAACCCTGACAAAAGCAATGTCATCCTGATTTTGCACGCCCTGTCCGGTGATGCCCACGCTGCCGGTTATTATCATGAAGATGATGCAAAACCGGGTTGGTGGGAGACTATGGTGGGACCGGGCAAGGGAATCGACACCCATAAGTATTTCGTTGTTTGTTCCAACATATTAGGCAGCTGCAGCGGTTCAACCGGCCCCGGTTCCATCAACCCGAATACCGCGAAGCCTTTTGGACTCGACTTTCCGGTGGTTACCATCGGGGATATGGTTGCGGCACAAAAGGCACTGATTGACCATCTTGGCATAAAGAAGATTCTCTCGGTTGTGGGAGGATCCGTAGGAGGGCTTCAAGCCCTGGAGTGGTGCCTGAAGTTCCCTGATATGGTTGTCTCTGCCATCCCCTTGGCAACCACGCCAAAACATTCAGCCCTCTCCATCGCCTTTAATGAGGTGGCCCGGCAGGCCATCATGGTGGATCCCCATTGGAACAAAGGTCACTATTATGACGGGGCGAAGCCTGACTTGGGTCTGGCGGTGGCCCGCATGATCGGTCACATCACCTATTTGTCGGACGAATCCATGCGGCAGAAATTCGGACGTCGTCTCCAGGACAGGAATGATTTCTCATTTAACTTCGATGGGGACTTTCAGGTGGAAAGCTATCTCAGATACCAGGGTGCAAAATTTGTGGAGCGTTTTGACGCCAATTCGTTCCTCTATATTACAAAAGCCGCGGACTACTTCGATATAACGAGACAATATGGCTCCGGATCGCTTGTTAAGGCCTTTTCCAGGGCCAGGGCAAAATTTCTGGTGGTCTCCTTTACCTCGGATTGGCTGTATCCTACGTATCAGTCCAAAGCCATGGTAAAGGCCATGAAGAAAAATGGGCTGGATATAAGCTTCTGTGAAATCAAAGCCGACTGGGGCCATGATGCTTTTCTGTTGGCCAGTGAGCGATTAACCACTTTGATAGCAGGTTTTTTGGAACGTGTCTGCAATGAAACCAAAAAATAGTCAAATACGATTTGATCTTCAAATAATTGCATCCTGGATCGAGCCAAGAGCTAAAGTCTTGGGCTTGGGTTGCGGAGAAGGAGAGTTGCTGCATTTTCTCAAGAAAAATAAGGACGTGATATGTACGGGGATAGAACTCAACGAGGAAAAGGTGGCCAAGTGCATTGAAAAGGGCTTGACCGTACTTCAGGGGGATATCAACGAAGAGGTGCTTGATTACCCGGATGACGCATTTGATTACGTCATCCTGAGCCAGACCCTTCAACAGATATATGAACCGGGGAAGCTTATTCGCGCCATACTGCGCATCGGAAGGAAAGGCGTCGTCAGCTTTCCCAATTTCAGTCACTGGAATGTCCGCCTGCAGCTGCTGACAACCGGCCGTGCCCCTCTTACCAAACAACTCCCTTATGACTGGCACAACACTCCGAATATTCGCGTCATTTCAATAGAAGATTTCCGGAGGTTTTCAAGAGAAACAGGCTTCTCCATACTGAGAGAAGCAGCGATTAACACGGATCATCATGAAAATAGTGGAAATATCATTAAACTTTTTTCAAATCTCAGGGCGACCTATGGCGTTTTTCTTATAGGTAATGACCAATAATGTGAAATAAGAAAACCGGAGCGGCTCTTTATCGGATTGAACCGCACCGGTTTATGGTCGGGCTTTATTCAGGTTTTACCCCAGCATTTTTTTCATATCACCCTCAGGTGTTCCAATGGGCGTTATGTTGTAATTCTTGACCAGGATATTCAGTACATTCGGTGAAACGAAGGCCGGTAATGAGGGTCCCAGATAGATGTCCTTAATACCCAGGTGGAGCAGACTTAAAAGGATTGCAACCGCTTTTTGTTCATACCAGGATATGACAAAGGACAAAGGGAGCCCGTTGACATCCGTATCAAAAGCCTTGGAAAGGGCAACCGCAATCTGAACGGCTGAATGAGCGTCATTGCATTGGCCCACATCCAGGAGTCTCGGGATTCCGTTAATGTCTCCTAACTGTTGTTTGAAAAATTTATACTTACCGCACGCCAGGGTTAGTACAAGACTGTTCTTTGGCGTTTTTTCAACAAATTCAGTGTAGTAGTTCCTGGATTTCTTCACGCCATCGCAACCGCCCACCAGAAAAAAATGGCCGATTGAACCATCTTTCACACCGCCAACGATTTTATCCGCCACGCCAAGAACTGTCTTATGACCAAAGCCCACAAGTATTTCCATATCTTGCCTGTCTTCGGTATATCCCGGCAGTTCCAGGGCTCTGTCGATGAGAGGCTTCAGATTGTTTTTGTTCAAATGCGTCAGGCCCGGCATACCGACAGTACCTGAGGTAAAAATGTTTTTCTTATAGGTTTGTTTGGGTTTCTGGATACAGTTGGAGGTCATGAGAATGGCCCCCGGGAAATTGGCAAATTCCTTCTTTTGGTTTTGCCAGGCCGAGCCGTAGTTGCCATAAAAATGAGGAAATCGTTCTTTCAGTTTTGGATATCCATGGGCCGGTAGCATTTCGCCGTGGGTATAAACATATATGCCTTTGCCGGCACTGGCTTTCAGAACCGCCTCAAGATCAATAAAATCATGGCCCGACACCAAAATGGCCTTTCCCTTTTTTGCTCCGAGGGGGACCTTGGTGGGTACAGGATCACCGTAGGCACCCGTATTCCCCAGACTGAGAAGCTCCATCGCCCGAAGATTTTTTTCACCGCACTCCAAAACCAGTCCAAGATAAGCATTCGCATCCAGCCTTTTGTCCTCAAGTGCGGCAAGACCGCGATGGACAAATTCATAATTTTTTTCATCTTCCTGGCCATGTTCAGCCGCATGATCCGTATAGGCAGCCATTCCCTTCATGCCGAAAAGGAGCATGTGCTGTAGGGACCTGAGATCCGGGTTCATATTGGGGTCTGCCATGAGCCCGTACTGTTTGCCCTGTTTGACCATCCCTTCCAAAGAAGGCTTGAGTTTCAGCGTGACACTGCCGCTATCGGATGCAATGGTCCCGCCGGCATCTTTCACACGCTTGATCATTTTGTCTCTCAAAGCCACGGATTCCCGGATAAGGTCTTCAAGCCGGTAAGGATCGAATTCCACATTGGTAAGGGTGGCGAACATTGCCATACAGGTAAATTGATTGGTTGCAGGATCGCTGATATTTACCTTCCTGCCGGCAACTGCCGCAATGGAAAGCCCCTTAAGGGTGTAGATTAAGAGATCTTGGAGTGCCGCAACCTGAGGCGTTTTCCCGCAGACGCCGAGTTTTGTGCATCCCTTTCCTCTAAAAGTTTGTTCACATTGATAGCAAAACATGGCCGGTTCATCTTTATTGGTGGTGGCAAAGGCTTTTTTGGCTGACAATATGGCAGGTAGGAGAGTGGTTGCTGCTATCCCCACGGTACTTGTTTTAATGAACTTTCTTCTTGATACGGTTATTTCTTTCATTGCAAATCCCCCTTTTTCAAACGATTTCATTTAGGGAGGAGTATGCGGGAAAAAATCCATACGGTCATTGACCTAAGTCAAGTTTTGGTTATTTTAAAAAATTGCAGACAAAAACAAGTCTCGGAAGCCTTTTCGAGGGTTATTTAAGCCGCACCTTTGGATGTGTGATTTCAGGTATGTCGATGGTTTGAAGTCTCGCCCGAAATTCGTTTTCCGTAACTGAACTTTTCCAGTGCCCGGTAATGCCGGCGGTATACACCATCATGATATACATGCCGATGATGACAGTCCCCAGCCTGGCCGAATTCCAACCGGTTTTTCCCGTGCCGACGGTTTTCAGCGCCAGCGTATTTTCCACCGGACAGACCCGCGTACATTCCATGCACCCGTTACATTCAGGACTCATAATATGACGTTTTTTATCCACGGGCAAGTCATAAGAACACGCTTCAAAACAGCTTTTACAACCGATGCAGGTGTCGGGATTGCGCTGAATCCGCGTGGGGCTGCATAAGGCCAGCAATCCCATCAACGCTCCGTATGGGCACAGGTAGCGGCACCAGACATTACGAACAAAAAGGGACCCTATGGCCAATACCGTTAGAACGACCACCGTCAGGGTGGATATTTGTGTGAAAAAATGGAGCATCTTGACATCGGACATTTTATAATAAGAACTTTGCAAAAACCCTGAAATGTCAGGGCTGCTCATGGAAAAAATAATCTTTACAAAAAACCCCAACAGCAGGTACTTAAGCGTTCGCAAAAGAAAATCGAGCCAGACGGGTAGCTTATGGTTTTTCCCGAATAGGCGTCTTCCCAATTTCCAGAGCCATTCGGAAAGGGTTCCCACCGGACAGAACCATCCACAAAACGATTTACGCAGCGCCAGGGCAATAAACCCCGCAAACCCCAATATTACCATGGCGGCCGGGTGAATCGGATCCCAGATGCCGGTTTGAACGAACAGTTTCCACCCCATCAGCGCTCCGATGGGAAGGAACCCTTCAACACCCGGCGGCCTCAGGACGGTGACAACACCGCTACCTGAGGACTGCATAACATAGATGAAAAATTGAACCCCTATTCCGATGGTTGCGAGAAATACGCCCAATTGAAACCAATTTCGGTGCCCACCTATAAAGCGGGGGTGTTGCGTCGGTAATTGGTTTGGCATGGTTTATTCTCCCGGTTTTGAAAGGACTTCTTTAATGTGGGCCAGTACAATGGTAATATTATCTTCCCCGCCTGATTCTAAAGCGGCATTAACCAGGGCTTTTGTTTTTTCCTCGATGGTTTCCGGCCCCTTTAGAATGGTCAGGATGGTCGTCTCGGGGACCATATTGTACAATCCGTCGGAAGAGAGAATCAGAAGATCCTCTTTCATCACATCAACACTCCCGGTTTCAGGATCACTTATTCCGTATCCCACACACTGATCAAGGATTTTTCTGGAAAAATGATCTTTTGCCTCCTCCGGCGTCAGTTCCCCCTGCGCCACAAGAGTCCGAGCAAGGGTCTGGTCTTCGGTTACCTGAATAAGACCATTATCCCTTAAGATATAGAAACGACTGTCTCCCACATTGATCCAGTGAATTACATCGGATTTCAGGACGATACAGATCAGGGTGGTTGCCATGTTTGCCAGTTCAGGATGGGCGTCGGCTTTTTTTCTAATGATAAGGTCAAGCTTTTTTACAAAGGTTTCCAATTCTTGCAACTCATTGCCATTTCGGAGTCTTCTAAGACCTGCCAATTTCCCCTTGGTTATTTCGGCGGCAAAATCACTTGAAACATCCCCGCCCAGTCCGTCTGCAACCGCAAGAAGCAGGGATTCATCCTCCATGGTTTTTATGAGATACCGGTCTTCATTTGAAGGTCTCACCAACCCGGGATGGGTGTAGGCAAAAATATCGATGTTTTTAATGTGGAGAGAGGATTGCCCTTCTCCGGCAGACACCTGTTGGTAAAATGCACAGTCCCTGCAGGACGCCAGTTTCTCAGCAAATGTGCCCACCGCTTTTTCATTGCAGAAGGTTCCAGCCACAAGCCAGCAGCTTCTTCCCGCATTCATTCCTTCATTCATTCCATCAAAGGCGGACTTTAACGCGGCGGGACACTTTTCGCATTTCTCCCCCGTTTCTTCCAAAGGTCCTCTGCCGCAGTGCATGAATTCCCAACAGTTATTTTTTTTTGAACGCATTGCCTACCCTCCAAATCCATTAATTTCCTTAATGGCATCCCCGAGGGTAGCATACCGCTCACCGGGGTCTACCCTGCAGGCTTTGAGAATGAAATTTTTAAGGGAACGGGGGATTTCAGGGATAATCTCCCCGGGGTCTGGAATCTCCTCTGAGCAGTGCATCTTGAAAAACACAGCCGGATCATCTTCAGGATAGGGTCGGTGGCCTACGACCATTTCAAAAGCGGAAATCCCAAGGGCATAAATCTCACTTCTCAAACTGGCGACTTCTCCCTCGAGCAATTCAGGGGCAAGGTAGAACAGAGCGCCGTCAAAAGAATCATCTTCTTCATGGATGGAACAGGCAAGGCCGAAATCCAACAGTTTCACTTTTCCATTGTCCAAGACCATGAGGTTCCCGGGATTGATATCCTTGTGCAAAATTCCCTTACTGTGGGCGTAATCAATGGCATGGATTGCCTGTATCAGGTAATTGAGTACCGTATCGGGCGCAATTCTCCCCGCTTGTTCCAATTTATCCAGAATGGATTCCCCCTCAAGATACTCCATGATGATAAACACCGTTCGGTACCGTTCCACCATGTCATAGACGTTTATGATGTTCTCGTGAGCGAGCCTGCCGATAATAGCCGCTTCATTTCTGAGCTTTAGAAGGAAATCTGAATCCATGACCATGTTATGCCGCATCATTTTAATTGCCACGGGCTTGCCGTCAGAAATATCCCTTCCTTTATACACGATACTGTACCCCCCCCTCCCGATAATATCGGTTGCCAGGTAGTGGTCAATGGTCCGGTACGATGTCGGTCTTTTAGAATCAAAACGGTCCGCAACGACTTCCGTAAGGAAGTCCCAGAGCTCGGGATCATTTTCAGGGATGGCTTCAAAATAGGATTTTTTAATGACCCAGGCTTCAACATCCGTCTCAGCGTCCACATGGGCCATGCTGGGCTCTCCCGTGAACAGGGCACTCATATTCACAATATCGCCCGCGCTTCTATGGTCTGCCGGGTAGATCACACCATTTCTTTCAACCAGAACAATACATGAACCCGTTCGAATAATATAAGCCTCATCCATCTCTTTTCCCTGAACAACAAATCTGCGACCCTGCTGAATGGATTTAAGGCTCAACCCTTTAAGAAAGTGAAGGGGACTGGCACTGCCTGGGACAAACTTCAAAAATTTTGTCCTTAAATTAAGGGTTCCCTCCTCGGCAACCACCATATTAAAGAAATCACATTCCTGACATAACGCCTGTTTTTCCACATAATTGCTCTGACACTTATTATCACAGAGCGTTCCCGTAACCGCCCAGCAGAAGCGCCCTGCATTTTTCCCTGAGTTGATGCCTGAATAGGAGGTGTCTGTAGCCGCCGGACACACGCCTTCTTCGGACACTTTTTCCCCTCCCGGCCCCTGTCCGCATCCCATATATTCCCAGCAGTTCATCTTCTCATGGATCATCACTTCCCCACAAAAGGCTTTATCATGAAAAGGCACAAGAGGTCCGAACCTCCAGTCTATGGCCGTTGTTCCGTTATGAGCGGATAACACAATGGTTAAGCATCTTTTCCGTCAGCAGGGACCATGTTCAGTGCCGCTGAAATTCTGATATTAACGCTGCCATTTCCTGAAGCAGCGTTTCGTTCCGGGTAATAGCCTTTTTCCCGCCCACGGTCTCTTCTTCCTGTTTGAACTGCTGCAACAAAACTTTCTTTTCACCTTCAGACAGTTCTGCTTCCGCCATTGGGAAAAATAGATAATCCTCTCTGAAAATGTGACGTCTTAATATGGAGATAAATGACGCCAGGTTCACCAGAAGCGTCGTAACGGCAATTTCGCTTTCCATATCATAGCCGTTGAGGGATTTCTCTATTTTTGCAATGCAGCCCCGGTTGAGTTCATGCTGATACCTCAATGATCCCATTTCAAGGTCAATCGCCCCCTCCTTCTTCCTCGCCAGAAAACTGAACATGAGGTATTCCTCCTTGTAGTGGTGGAACTTGTCGGCATATTCTCTGAAAAAAAGCACTGCTGTTTCAAAAAATGTTTTGGGCGGATGCAGGTTTTTTTCCAATGCACGTCTCGCCTCGGACAGGTATTCTAACCCCTGGAGAATCCGTCCATGCTCATTTATCAAATCGTGCGAAATTTCCATGAGATCACCTCAGTGGTTCTGAGAACCAAAAGTCAGGGGGTCACCCCAATCCTGTCAGTCAAGGCACCCAAGGATGGGTGAGATGTTTATCTGGTTTTCCCCGATGCCCAGGTCGGTGGGGTCAATGCCCATAGAGATACTCAGAACCAGAATTCCGGATAGCGCCGGTTCTTGGGGATATTGTTGATTAAAAGCGCAACGATCAGCATGATCAATGCCCCCAGTCCTACCGGTATCAAGACGTAAAGGTATCCCAGAGCGTGAATCTTTTCGCTGCCGATGACTGCGATGAGGGCCGTCGCGCCTCCCGGAGGGTGCAGGGTTTTTGTGGCGTGCATCACGCCGATCGCTGTTGCCACGGAGGTTGAAGCCGCAAGCCACATGTGATCATGAAACACCTTGTATAAAGCCACCCCGATGATCGCGGAAATGACATGGCCTCCAATAAGGTTTCTGGGTTGGGCAAGCGGGCTTTTTGTGGCCCCATAAATTAACACGGCTGAAGCTCCGAAAGAACCGATGATCATGATCAGATCGGTCCCCTCCCCAAGGAGGTTGTAGTGCACCAGCGCAATGGATACGATACCCAGAAAGGCCCCCACCCATGACCACAGGATCTCGAAAAGGCTGACTCCCGGCGGGCTTTTTGTGGTTCCCGTCATCTTCTTAAAGTAGTTCATGGCTTCCCCCCTGGCTGTTTTTTTAATCCTTAGGAGGAATAATCAAGGTGCAGGATGTCTGAACGATATCCGCCCTTGCAATAATCCCCACGAGTTTTCCCCCATGATCCAGGACCGGCACCCGGTTCAGGTTGTTTGCCGCCATGATGGTTGCCACCCCTGAAAGCGGTGTCTCTTGGCTCACCGTAACAGCGGGGTGCGTCATGATATCCTTCGCCTTCTGGTGGCGCATGGGTGAAGCCACGCATCCCTTGCCCTTCAGACAGTGGGCCACCACCGACATAAAGGATCGAAGGTCCTTACCACCCATCTCAAATACAAAATCTTTCTCAGAGATGACCCCGATCACTTTTTGGGCGTCTACGACCGGAACGCCCGAAACACCCCCCTGAACCATCCTGTCCGCCACCTCCGCCAATGGGGTATCCTTCAGAACCGAAATCACTTTGCGGGTCATCACATCACCGGCTTTAACCGACTCTGTAAGACGCGCAATCGCATGCCGGTGAGCCACGCCATATAGCGCCTTGAAATCGCCAGGGGTGATATCCAGATAGCCGTCTATCTCCTTCATGGCCTCATAGATATCGTCTTCTGAAATGTCCGAGGTCTGTTTCGAATCGGCGTCCATTTTTCCGTCCTTTTTTATAATGTTCAAATTTTGTAACCATTATCCAGGAAAAAAAGAGGCTTTGCCTTGACCTAAGTCAAGCA
>Ga0075112_1000395_pt1 | contig 19686 bp, 20 predicted proteins | sample AntAceMetag02UKF_FD_69783 | JGI IMG/M metagenome (GOLD analysis project Ga0075112, IMG submission 69783) | Saline lake microbial communities from Ace Lake, Antarctica - Antarctic Ace Lake Metagenome 02UKF | ecosystem: Environmental > Aquatic > Non-marine Saline and Alkaline > Saline | place... | reverse complement strand
GCTTTTTTCTTTTTTCTAAAATATATAGGTATAATAAATAAAATTTTATAATATTCTGACTAAAACCACATAAAACAAAAAACTAAGCAATTCTGCTTAGTTTTTTGGGACAGCCTCATATTCTGGTTGTTTTTTAATATAAGAAATTTTACTTAAAACTATATTAACTCATAATTTATGATTATAAGCCCCTAGTCTTATTTTAAGCCTGCGAATCATTTATTTAATCCAGTTTCTTCTAATACAACCATAAAATCATTATATAGTTTAGAATCATTTTTCATAAGTCTTTCAAAATTTCTTACAGCATAAAGTACTGTAGCATGATTCTTTCCTCCAAAGAAATTTCATATTTTTTCTAAGGTCCAATCAAAATTCTTTTTTGCAATAAACATCAACATCTGTCTAGCAAGTGAAATTTCTTTTCTTCTGCTTTTTCATCTTACATCTACCAAAGTAATATCGTAATATTTCGATACAAAGTCTGCCATTTGTTCAAACTTTTCTGTAGATTTTGTATTAGCAGCAGAAGGGTTTCCTATTATTACTTGATTATTGTCAACTTGTCTATATCCTAATGTTTTCAGTGTTTCTAGCACATCTTTTTCTGTCAAATCTCAATAAAAATTTCTTTTAGTAATCAAAAGATTCATAGCTCACTCTAATTCTCTTACATTATCAGTAATATGTTTTGCTATAATATCAAGAAAATCTGAGTCTATATTTTCTTCTCACTTTTCAATTAATTTCTTTTGCAATATAGCAATTCTTGTTTCAAAATCTGGCTTTTTTATATCAACAATAAATCATTGTGTAAAACGAGATCTAAGCCTAGCCTCCAAAGTAACCAAATCTCTAGGCGGTTTATCAGAAGACAATACTATTTGTTTTTTATTAGTATAGAAATCATTGAAAATATTATGAAATATTTCTTGAGTTCTTTCTTTTCCTGCTAGAAATTGAATATCATCTAAAATCAATACATCAACCTCTTTGAACTTTTTCTGTAACTCAGTTACATTATTTTTTCTTATAGAATATACAATATCATCTATCAAATTAGAAGTAGGCATATACAATATAACTTTTTTTGGCTGTTCATCTTGTATTTTATTACCTATAGCCTGCAATATATGAGTTTTTCCAAGTCATACATCTCCATATACAAACATAGGATTATATAATTTACCAAGATTCTCTACTGCCCCTACAGCTGAAGAATAAGCCATTTGATTATTTCTACCAACTACCAAACTATCAAATCTATATGCAGAATCTAATTTCACTGTACTAAAAGATGAAAGAACATCTGTTGTTTTTGATTTAGATTTAATTGTATTTTTAACATCTGTTACTTTAAGATATTTTTTTAAATCTAATTGTAAAGGATGTTTTTTTCCTCATTGAAAACCATCATAAACTATAAATTTCACACTAAAAGATGGATTATACTCTTTTTTAACTATTTTATTTAATTGTTTTTCAAAAAATTTCTTAGCATTTCCTATTGCAAATTCATTACCAAGTCATACACAAACTTTTTTCGTTTTATCATCTATGGTTACTATACCAGCCATATTCAAAAATGATAAAATTTTTCTTTTGTCTGCTTCTAAAACTAAAGTATTTATAAAATTATTCCATAAAGAATTTAAATGCTTTATAGTCTTATCATCATAATCAGTAAACATATCAAAAGACATTAGTTGTTTTTTGTATTATTCTTAAAAGTTTTTAACTAGTCAGTAATATTTACTCAAAAAAGAATAAAAATCAACTAATTTATAAGAAAAAATGATAACCAGATGGGACTGTAATTAATTAGTTGATAATAGTATTCCCCTTATATTGAATATGTAAAGAAAAAAAGGTAATAAATGTTTGCAAATAGAAAGATTTTAATTATAATAAAACAGAGGAAACCTTATGTTTTTTTATTAAAAAAAAATCAAGTGTATGCCTGAAGTCCTATGAGGTGATTTTGTAGAAACAATAACCGCTTTTGTAAATATGCTTATAGCTCTCTGGATGATTCCAGTAATGGTAGCATGACAGCTTCTTACAAATACTTTTGTATATGGAGAATTTTTGTGATTCGATAAAACATTATGGCATATGTGGAATATGTCTAAAATATTTGCTAACTATGCTATATGATTTATATTTATATATTCTATATTTAGATATTTTTTTGCAACAAAAGAATGAGATTTTAATGTAATAAAATCTATACTACCAAAAATAGTTGTAGCATCTCTAGTAGTGAATATGAGTTGGTTTATACTCTGATTTTTGTTAGATTTATCTACATTGATGATAGCTGCATTATGAAACTTACCAGCTGTATTTATAGATGATAATCCTAAAATCCATAAGGAAGTAACAGTAGCAGAAGGAACACTTTTACATCTCTGAAGTAATGAGAAAGGAATTGTAGAAAAAGCTTGAACCCAAACAGTAGCTTTAGATAATTTGTTAGCCTGGGAAAATTCAGCTGCATGACCTCTTTTCTATCTATGAAATAATATTATACAAATAAACGATTTAGCTATACAGGATTCTGCAGGAGAAAAAAAGATAGAAAACATTTCTCCCATATTTTTGATAAAAATTATGGTTGTATTAGCTTTTATGATACCTATAATAATTCTTATCTTTATCAATTTAGTTAGGATTTTTCGGATATGGTTATATGTAGCCTTTGCTCCTCTTATTGCCCTCGATATAGTTTTTGGAAGTAAGGTATGAGGTAAATTTCCTGATAACAATGCTTTTGTAATAGGAAATCTTCTATGAATGGTGTTTCAACCTGTTCTAGTTGTTGGTTCTCTTAGTTTAGCTGTAATAATGATTGCAGGTATTCAAAATTCTCTTACAAATCCAACTGATGCTGAACTTGAAGATGCAAGAAAAGAATTACAAATATGATCAGTTAGTTGAGAGTGATGAACACTTACAAATTGATGGACATTAGATACTATGGTTATAATGAGTTGGAAAGAAAAACTAAAAAATTCTTGATGACCGATATGATGGTTTCTACTAACATTTCTTTCTATATTTTTATTGTGGGCATTAGTAAGAGCATCTTTCAAATTTGGTAATGTATCTAGTAAAATCGGAGGTAAAATGATGGATTTCACAAAAGATGCTGCCAAAACAGTCCCTATATTTGGATGAAAACACAGTGTGTGAAGCCTACAATATACAGCTAATCAAGTAGGGGCTTTTCCTGAATCCTTTGTAGCTCCACAAACAAAAAAATTACATGGAAAAATAGAAGAACGGTTTTGAATGGATCTTATAAGTGATATGCCTGATCTTGAATATAGGAACATGAAGCGTGAATTCGGAAGTAGTGAAACATGGAAAAATAGTGAATATAGTGAATTCAAAGATATACTTTCTAAACAAAAAATAACTAATGGTAAACAATTAGAATTTACTGAAAATGTAGCATTATTATATAAACAATTACTGCTTAAAATGTTAGCGACTTGAGATGATAGAATTATATTTAGTAAACACAATAAGTTTACTAGTAAAAAGTTAAACAAATTAGCTGAACTTGATACTGATGACTTTAAGAAAAATTTTGAAGTTCAAGAATTACTTGATATAATCATAAAGAATAAATAATATTATTTATAGTATATAAACAATATATGAAAAAATTAATTAGTTTAATCCTAGTAATCCTAATATTTATACCTACTGTTTATGCAACAGGTTCAACGCCTGATACAAGCAGTAGTATTTTAGTGTTATTAATGGATCTTACTAATATTCTTTGGTTACCTTTTGCATTTATAGCATGAGAACTTCTTACTAATGATTTTGTTTATGGAACTTTTCTTGATGTAGATAAAGTTTTATGGAATATATGGAATATTAGTAGAACTGCAGCTATGATTATACTATGAGCTATGTTTGTTTATTTTATATTTATGACTTTCTTTTCCAAAGAACAATGAGTCAAAGCTATAAAAGAATTACCAAAAATTATAATCGCAGCAGTTCTTATAAATATGAGTTTCTTTTTATTATGAGCTCTTATAGATATATCGACAGTATTGATATGAGTAGCCGGACAACTACCCAAAACTATAGTAAGTGAAGATACAAACAATAAAAAACTAATAAGAGTTTGTAATAAATATAAAGTCGGTTGAAAAACTAAATGAGAAACCAAAGAATTATTAGAATGTACAAATCGAACACAAAATATTAAAATAAAAGATTATTTAGATTGAATAGCTAATTCTAGCTGATTATTAGTATATTTGGCTTCAAGTGTTTTACATATAGACCAATTATCTAATATTCCTTGATGAAAGTCTATGAGTCTCAAAAGTATGACTACTGCTACTGCTATTAAAGTGATTACGTCATTACTTTTTATAGTACCATTAATTATTCTTATAATAACCAATATAGTAAGAATATTCCGAATATGGTTATATGTAGCCTTTGCTCCTCTTATTGCATTAGATATAGTTTTTGGAAATAAAATATGAAGTAAAATGCCAAAAAATCAAGCTTTTACTTTACCCAATATAATATGAATGATATTTCAACCTGTTTTGGTTGTAGCAGCACTAAGTCTTGTAGTAATCTTTATGACTATGTTACAGATTACATTTGCAGATAAAAATTCTAAAGGATTGGAAGCATTACAAATAAATATGGAATGAGAAAAAGTAGAGATGAAATATTGAAAAGACGATAAAACACTTCTTACTATAAATGGAAATCTTTGAATAAAAGATGATGTAACATCATGATTTGGGCAAATTATTATATCTTTGATCTGAGTTCTTCTTATGTGGGGTATTCTAAAAGCTTCTTTTACATTTTCTAAGGTAACAAGTAGTGTATCAGAATCTCTATTTGAATTCTGAGAACAAAGTGCAAAAGCTGTTCCTATTATTGGTGGTGTATGATATTGAGCTATGAAAATGGTAGGTGATAAGAAAATTTTTAAGAGATGATTTAAAAGCACTGCAGCTTCTCAAGCTCAACCTATTGTTGATGCTATGAATAAAGCTTTTTGAATAGAATTAAAAGATATCACAATGAGTAAAAAAGCAAGTCTTTTAGGTAAACTTAGATATACTATTACTCCCTGAAAAAAACTGAAAATTTTAGAAGAATTAATAAAAGATGGTATTGAAAAAAATATAACTCTGGCTTCTTCTCCTAACTTTAGAGATGTAGCAGGAGCTATATTAGAAGATTTACATATAAAACACAAATGATTAAAACTTATTGATGATAAAGAAAAAATTAGAGATCGAAATAAATATTTTCTAGACAATAATAATCCAGGTACACAATTAATAATGGGTATGTATATGGATATTAAAAATGGAGTAAAAACTGTACGAAGAGATGATGGTGGGCAACTTAAACCTATTATAAAAAGCTGAATAGGTAGTGATGTTCATAAACCTTTTGAGAAAAAATAATAAGAATATAATTATTAATACATATTTTCGATTAGAATTTGTAAGTCTTGTTTAGAAATAGATATTTTTTCTAATTTCTCTAAAATAAATTCTTTAAATTTAGAATTTTTTAAGAGTTTTTTTGTTCATTCAAAATTTATATCAAATTCCCAAGCACCTTCTGCAAGTATTTGATCTGCCAAAGTAGATATATTTTTATAGTCAATTACCTTTTTATTTTTTATATGTTCTAAACAAATTGGACTTATATAATTATCTTTAATACTTTTTCATAATAATTTTGATTCCCGTTTAGATAAGTTTTTTTTATTATTGTATATCTTATATTCTATATTCTCTAATTTATCTGCATCTCTTACCATTTTTATCAAATATAAAGTTTCTTCTTTTTCTTTTGGGCTCATTTTTTCGAATTCTTTTTCTTCGTATATTCCATCAATTCCAAATTTATTATGATATTTTACTGCAAATAATATTCAATAATCCTCTATCCCCTCTTTCAATAAAATATTATATCAAATATCTCAATGCTCAAACTCCTTGTTGCTAAGTATAGTAGTTTCATTTAACTGATAAAATCTTGCAATATCATGCAATAAACAAGCAACTTGTACCTTGTGCTGAAGGTCGTCAGACATATCTTGTCCTAGATGTCTATTTTGTATCATAATTCTCTGTGAAGCAGAATATACACTATAAGTATGTCTTACTTTGTGTGTAAGAAATTTATTTCTCAATTCATCGCCTCCCCATTTAGTTATCTGAGAATTATAATGTTTTATAAGTATAGCTGTAATGTCTGTAAGTGTATGCATTTTCTAATGAAAAAGTTATATAAAATATATAATCTAATAAAATTAGATATAAAGAAAATATCAAATAAAACAACTTGAAATAAAAAATTAACAAACTCAAATAGATGAATTGAAAAGAAAATAGAAGAATTAAAAAAGAAATAATAATTCTCTTAGTTTTATACTTGAAAAAAAGACTAAAAAAGATAATAATATTGTCATTGTTTTTATATTAAAAAAATTAACTAATTATGTTATTCTCCTCTCAATTATTAAAAAAATTTATAAACATACAGGACTCACCTAAAAATATAGCTGAACTGCTAACCCTACATACTTGCCAAATCGATGGAGTTAAAGAGACTATTATCCCAAAAGATGTAATAATATGAAAGGTAACTGATTGTAAAAAACATACAGATGCAGATACTCTTAGTATTACACAAGTTGATTGTGGAGATAAGTGACAATATCAGATAGTTACAGGTGCAGACAATATAAACAAAGCAACTATAGTTGCAGTAGCGATTCCTGGTTGTACTCTACCAGCTATAGACCTTACGATTGTAGGTAGAAATATGAGATGAGAAGAATCAAATGGTATGATTTGTTCTAAGGAAGAATTAGGTATTACTGAAGATTTAGAATTACATGATATATGGAATTTACCTGATGATTTTGATGATATATCAGAAAAAGATTTAGGAACACCTTTGTGAGATAAATATCCATGGTTAGAAAATTTTGTATTAGAAATAAAAGACAACAAATTATCCGATAGAAGTGATTTGACAGGACATTTTGGGCAAAGTCTAGAATTATTTGCTATATATGGAACAAAAAATGAAGAAAAAATATTATTTAATAGTATTAATAATATACTAAAAGATATTTCAAATATTAATATACTAGACACTCTTTCAAACTCAGAAAAATGAAAAATACAAATAGATATCCAAAGTAAATGATGTAGAGCCTATACCCTATTAGAACTTAATGATGTAAATATAAAAAGAAGTAGTTTTTTCCAAAGATTACAACTTATACAGCTAGATAGTACGCCTAGAAATAATTTTGTGGATTTCTCTAATATATTTATGCATAGTTGGGGACAACCTATACATTTTTTTGATGCTGATAAAATAAAAGGGAAAGTAATAGTAAGAGAAGCTCTAGAATGAGAGAAATTTATGGATTTGACAGATAAAGAACATATTCTTAGTGACAAAGATTTAGTAATAGCTGATGAAGAAAAAGTTATAGGAATTGCAGGTATTATATGAGGAAAAAATACAGCTGTAACAGAAAATACTAAAAATATTCTAGTAGAAATATGAAATTTTGATAATACTATGATAAGTGGAACTATAGATCGTTTAGGTCTTCCAACTGATGCAGGACTTAGATTCAAGAAGAATATTAATCCAGCTTGGTCTTTGTATTGTCTTTTGTTTTTCTTAGATGAATTCAAAAGGAATACAGAATTAGAAGGAAAGATAGGGTGACTAAACTCTTTCCAACAAGATAATATAAATAGTTTCCTACATAATATCTTTTCTATAGATTTAGATAAATTAGAAAATTTTGTTTGAAATACTATAGATAGTGAAACGGTAAATAAAATTATATCTAAACTTGGATTTGAAATTGTAGATAAATCTATCAGAACCCCTATATTTAGAAATCCTAAGACTATAAATACTAAAGAAGATATATTCCATGAAATATTGAGAATATATGGTTATGAAAATATAAAGAGCGATTCAATGATAGAAAAACAAATATTCAAACCATTCCAAGAAGAAATAATTGTTACAAGAAAAATTGAAGAAAAATTGGTAGATACTTATTGATTTGATCAAATAGAAACTTATAATTGATATGAAGAAAAAATAGCCGAAAGATTAAACCATAAAATCGATTTAGATAATCTATCTACTATAGAAAATTCTACAAATCCTAATAATAAATATCTAAGAAATAATTTATTCTTATCTCACCTAAAGGTTTTGGAAAAAAACTTTAGAGAATTTGAACATATAAAAATATTTGAACTAGGACAAATATATGAAAAAGGCTTATCAGAAAAAACAGCTTGTGGTATCGCTATTTATAGAAAAAAAATTGATAATTGGTCTGAAAACAATATTTTGGAAATAAAAGAAATTGTAAATAGCATACTTGATACTATAAAAGTAAAATGAAAAATAGACTATAAATCTAATAAAGATATTCCTAATTTTACACATCCTAAACAACAAGGTGAAATAATATTAAATGGAAGAAAAATAGGAGATATATTTACTTTAAATCCTTATTTTCATCAAAATTTTAAATTCCCTCAAAATAGCCAAATTACATTTGCTATGTTGGATATGAAAATGTTGATGGAAATGAGAAAACAACAATGAAATAGGAAAATAGAAAAACTTGATTATAATACTTTGGAGAATCAAATAGTAAATAGAGATTTATCTTTTGTAATAAATAAAAATAAAAACTATTCTCAAATTACCAATGCTGTAAGTAAAATAAAAGAAATTCTAGACTTAGAAGTATTTGACTTATATGATGTAGATGAAGAGAATAAAAGTATTTCTTTGAATATCAAAATAAAGGGAGAAAAACTTACTACAGAAGATATCAATAAAATAATGGATAAAGCTATTGATAATGTAAGTAAAGCTGGTTGAAAGCTTAGAGAATAAGTTTAAACTTTATCTTATATCTAAAATATTAAATAAAATAATGGCTTATAATTGCCTTTTTTCAAATTTCCATAAAAATCTATATAATTATCTTGAAAATTGAAAAGAAATAAGTATTATAAGTCCTGCTTGTTTGAATAAGTGAATAAATTCCTATGGGTCAGTAGCTCAGTGGTAGAGCAGTTGCCTCTTAAGCAATTGGTCCAGGGTTCAAATCCCTGCTGACCCAGGATTAATAACTCATATAGTAATTTATTCATTATCAATATAAGATTCAGTTATAGGGCCATAGCTCAGGGGTAGAGCGGGAGTCTCCAAAGCTCCGCGCCGTAGGTTCAAATCCTACTGGCCCTGAATTAATAAATCAAATTGCGAAAGCAGTTTTTTTTTAAATAAAAAAAGGTATAATATAATGATATATTATATATAAATAAGTAGTTAAAAAAGTAATCTTACTCTCTTATTATTTTTAGTAAAAATTAATTGTAGATGTAGTAACTAATATTCATACATTATTTCCTTGAAAAAAACTTATAAAAACTTATAAAAAGTATAATTTAATATAAAAAAATTAAAAATGGAGAAATTTCAAAAAATAAACAATCGTATTCTAAATATTGTCACTAATTTGGAAATTAAATATGAAGATATGACTGATAAAAGCTATAAGCTTCCATTATCTGATGCCCTTTTTTGTATTAGTGATATAAGAAGAAATAAAATATTTTTTGATTCTATTCAAGCAGCTATTGAAAATAAGAAAGATCAAAAAGAAATTATAGTGGTAGATGCTGGTTCTGGAACTGGGATATTAGGTTTTTTTGCTCTATACTTATGAGCTAGCAAATGTATATTTATAGAACATAACCCTTATAGCATAGCGGTATCTAAGTCAATAAGTGAGAAACTAGGTATAGACGATAAGTGTGAATTTATCTTAGCAGATGCTAGTAAAATCAATCTAAAAGAAAAATATGATATACTTATTAGTGAGACTCTTATAGCTAGTATGGTAGAAGATTTTCATTATATTGTAGAAAATCTAATAAAATACAAAAACAACAAAGCAATTATCATACCTCATAAATTAGATATATTTATAGATGAATTAGATATAGATAAAAATACAACTTATGAACATATATTATATTATGATACAAAGAACTGATTCTCTAAGTATATAATAGATATTCAAAAACCAGAAACAGAAATAGTTTTATTTGGAGCTAGAATATATCTATATGGAGATATATCTATCAAAAATAAGGACTGCCCTTTATTTCTCAATAATATAAAATTTAATTTCAAAGAAAGAAAACATCCTATATTTGAATTTAAACGTTAAAGCTATTGACTTTTAAATAAATAAAGATATGTATTGGATATATTATTTATTAGTTAATGTGTGTATATATGGCTATCAATCATAGTTGAGAACTAACTTCTGCAATACCTGACTTTTGTCAAAACTATAATCCTGGAGAAGAATTAAGTAATGTGATTAGTGAAAAAAGCGGTTCTTTGTATGAATGTCTAATGTTAGATTGTAGAGAATCTGATCCAAATGGATGTTTATGGTGTACTAATAAAACTGATGATAAAGGAAATTTAGTTAATATAGATTTAAGAAAATATATTAAATAAATAATTTAAATTATAAAAAAATAACCATCTAGGTTATTTTTTTTATTCTTATAATGTTTTTTTTACAATATCTCATTTTTTATAATTTCCATCCAATTCTACTGAAATATAATTTTCTGTCCATCCTGTATTATTATCTTCTACTAATATAGAAACTTCTTTTCATATAGTAGATTTTTTCAATTTTTCCATATTTTTATCTCATAATTCTATTAATTTTCTCTTTCTAATATTTTTAGTATGAGTATCCAACTGACCTTTTAACTTACTTGCTGCTACAGTATCAGCATATTGATGTGAAGAAAAAGGAAATACATGTAATTTACTAATACCGCTATCTTTGATAAAATCATATGTTTGTTGGAAATTTTCTTCTGACTCCTGTGGAAATCATACTATAATATCTGCTCATATATTTATAGGAACTTTTCTTGGTATATTATTTAATTTTTCTAATAATTCATAAAGATAATCTCTATCGTAATGTCTTCACATAAGCTTTAGAATATTGTCTGAAGCAGATTGCACACTTAGATGAAAATAAGGCAATATTCTATCATTTTCTAACATAGAGAACCGGTCTTTCCCAATAAATTCTGGTCATATACTGGAAAGTCTATATCTAGAAATGTCCGTATTTGCTAATAAATAGTTCATAAGCTTTGGAAATTCATTATTAGGATATTCTATAGTTGTTTTCAAACCCCAAGCTCATGTATTTATTCCTGTAAGAACTATCTCTTTAGCTCATTTCCTTTCTAATTCTTGAATTTCTTCCAAAATATCTTCTTTGGTTCTATTCTTATGACTACCTCTTTTTTTTACAGTCATACAAAAACTGCAATGATTATCGCAACCAAATTGTACTAATACAAATTTTTTGGTATAAAGATTGCTATCAGAGCTAATTTTCTCTGTAGTTTTTATATCTTCTGGCAAAAGTCTAATATTTTCTCTATAATCAAACAAACTATGATAATGACTATAAAACCAATCCTCATCTACCCTACCAGACTCCATAAATGCCCCACAACCTGTAAGATAAACAAATTTACCAGCTTCTATATTTTTTCTTACTTCTTTTACAAACTTCTTTTTTGCCCTATCAGTAACTACACAAGAAGCTATTAATATACTATTTTTTTTAGTATCTTTTTGTGTATCCAAAAAGTTTTGCCACTTTTGAGCAAAATATTTATTGAATCTACATCAAAAAATCTTTATTTCCATTATCTTATCTTACAATAAAACGGTTAAAAAAGCTTAACCTAAGCAACTAATAAATAACAAACTGTTTCGTTTATATCTTTCTGTAAAATAAGTCCTTCGGGCAAAAGATAATTATTATTGAATTTCAATCAATTGCAAAAGAGTTTCTTTATCAGAATATTTCCTTTTTCCCATATTTGTTATTTGAACTTGTTCATGTCCTTTACCAGCTAGCAAAACTAAATCTCATGGTTCTGCTAATTCTACAGCTAATTCTATAGCCAATTCTCTTTCTGGTTGTATCCAAAATCTATCTCATAACTTTCTTCTAACTCATCATCTTACTTCATTGATAATATCGTTTCTATCTTCAGTATCAGGATCATCATCTGTTAAGATAATATAATCTGAAAATAATTCTACTTTACTACCCATTATAGGTCTTTTTTTTCTATCTCTATTTCCAGGTGCCCCAAATACAGTTATAATTTTTCCGGTCTCTTTTACTTTTTTCAAAAATCTTAACACACTTTCTAAAGCAGCTGGTGTATGTGCAAAATCTACATAATAAGTAACTCCCCTCTTATCTACAAATTTTTCTAATCTACCATCCAATCAAGGGAAAGTTTGAACAACTTTTATAGCTTCTGCTAAATCCACTCCCAAAAGTTTTGAAGCTGTAATAGCAGCTGTAACATTATACATATTGAAAAAACCTAATAACTTAGATTTTATAGGATAACTTTCAGATAAATAATGAAGGTTAAATTCAGTACCATCTTTTGTCTCTTTTACTTCTTTACCAGATATACTAGCTAAAGACATCAAAGCAAAAACCTCACTTTTATTAAAAGCAAATTCCTCTTCCCATGCTTTTCCATAATTACAATCTTTATTGAATACGGCTAATCTTTCTCCTTCAGTATTTCTAAGTACAGCTTTAAATAATTTCTTTTTAGTATTAGCGTAATCATCTAATGTTTTATGATAATCCAAATGCTCTTCTGATATATTAGTAAGGAGTCCCAGATCAAAATCCATAAAAGATATTCTATGTTGCTCTATTCCATGAGAACTAACTTCTATTACTGCATATTTACAGTCATCTGCAACTGCATCACGTAAAAATTGTTGTAATTTGAAAGGAGGTAATGATGTAAGTTTCGTATTGTTTGGTATAGACTCATCACCTATTTTCATGTTTACTGTGGTAACAAGAGCTGTTTTTCCTAGAGTATTATTTAATATATGATGTATTAAATTACAAGTAGTAGATTTACCATCTGTTCCCGTTACTCATATTACTATCAAATCCTTAGAAGGATTTCCATAATATCTGACAGCCAAAAAAGCTTCTGTTTTCTTATAAATACTATAGAATATAGACCCTCTAACAATATTTTTTAATTTACTTATCATATTTATTAAATCAATATAATTGATATAAAAGTATTATTTATCTCTAGCTATTTTTTTATCCCAATATAATATACCATCTAGATGGTCCATCTCATGTTGTATAATCCTAGCATTCATCATCTCAGATTCCATTATTTTCTCTTCTCATTTCTTATTCAAATATTTTACTTTTATAGTATCATATCTTTCTACATCAGCTTCCAATCATGGTAAAGACAAACATCCTTCCGAATCTATATTGGTAGTATCTGAATATTCTATAATTTCTGGGTTTATCATTTCCTCATAAAAAAGAATGTTTTTTCATTTACTATCTAACTGAGCTATAGATATAACTCTAATAGATTGTCATATTTGAGGAGCGGCTAATCATACTCCATCATATAATATTTGAGCATTATGTAATAATTTAAGAAACTTCACCACATCTTTATCAACAATTTTTACTTCTGTTGATATCTTTCTCAAAATAGGATTATTCAATCCTGTTTGTATAGGATAATCCTTTTCTATTTTTTTCTGTAAAGGATAAGGTATGAACCTCATATTTGAAATCATGAATTATAAATGATAAATAATATATCTTTATAAAAAAATATAATTTATATAACAATATTATTTAATAACAATAACAAACTACTTTATAACTATTTTTAGTCAAAATACAAATATAATTTTAAAAAATAAGCCCTTCGGAGAAAAGCAACTATAAAAATTATTTTATCTAGTTATTATTCATAGCAAAAATCTACTTTAGTAGATAGAAATTATTTATTTTTAATAAAATTAAATAATTTTATATTTTTTATTTAGAATAAATAGTTATAATGAAAATGTTTAATTAGTAATTTTTGATATATGAAAAAAATTAATGAAAGTTTTGAATGTAATAATTGTAAAAAAAATATAAAACCTGCTATAAAAACATGTAGAAATCATTGTCCATATTGTTTCACATCAATACATTTAGATAAAGATATTCCTGGTGATAGAAAATCTGACTGTAATTGAATTATGTATCCTAAAGAATATATAATAGGAAATTGAAAAATAAAAATACTTTTTGTATGTAGTAAATGTGAAAAAAAACACTGGAATAAATCCAGTGAAGATGATGAATTATCTAATTTAGACTCTTTTATAGATACTTATAAAGCTTTTATTATAAAAACAAATTAATAAATAACAATTTAATATAAATATAAATAATCAAGTAAAGTAAGAAATAATAATTACTCAATCCTAGTTTACTATATAAATAGAAGAGACTTAAAATTTTAGAAAAATTATAGAGCCAAATTTATAATTATAAAATATTTTAGGAAAATATATGTAGAAACTACCAATATAATAGAAATAAATCACTTTTGTAAACTTTGATATCAAAGCCACTTCCAAGCAGAAATACTAAGTCCTAATATTCCAACTTGAAGTAATATATAATATATGGCATTTATCTGTTCTGGACTTGAAACATGAGTTAGTTTCATAAACTTGTATGATATTACTAATAAGTATTCTATAATAACAAGGATTAGAAGTAATTCTATATCATTAAGGATATTAGGAATAACTTTAAATTTTTCTTTCAAATTAAGATAAAGTTCTTTTCCTATTACTTTCATATGAATACCAGTTTTTCCAAAAACTTTATAATAAAATAATTCAGATTGTGAAAACTTAGTACTACTACCTAGTTTTTCTACTACTTTCATTTTAGTAACTTTTTCAAACTTTTTATATTCTCTTACTACACCCATATTGGTAGTTATACTATCCTTTAATTCTTCTACTTCTCATTGTTCTTGAATATCCAAATATTCTGACCGTATAAATTCTACTTCTTTCAATACATCTTGATAATACTCTATTATTTTTGAAGTATTAGAACTTCTTTTCCACTTTAATAAATCTCCTGTCAATTCTCCTAATTTTTTTATAGAAATAGCTGGATATTCAGAACATAATCATTGTAAAGTAATACTTTCTGCTAATATTTCTTCTATTTGGTCTTTTAAAACCTTCATATTTTTATCATCTAAATATTTTTCTTGTTTTTCTTTTTCTTTCAGTTTATCATCATCTTCTTCTGTTGCTTCATCTTGTAATTGACTTATAATATAATCTAATTTATCTTCTTCTAAATCTAAACCATAAGGCTTTATATATTCTACATCCATAGGGGCAACTCCATATATATTGACCATCTTATAAAAAGCTTCTTTAATTTTTCATTCAGTCTGCAATACAAAAAGTAATTCATATTTATCTCATTCTACCTCTACATCTACCAATATTTCATATAAATTATCTCATTTCAAAGCGATCACCTCTTCTGTTTCTTCTACAGCAAAAATAGCAATTTCTGTTTTTGCTAAGTAGATTTTCAGCTGTTCTTGATCTATACCAGAAACATAGTCATTCAAAGGAATATTCTTTGTTTGACCAGCAATTTCTACAGATTTTACTCATCTATACTTCAACATAATTAATTTATATAATTTGTTTAAACAATTATCCTTAGACTAAGGAGTCATATTTGATATTAGACTCAATACTAGTTCTAATACAAAATACGCACCTACCACAAGTACTACTCACACCGTTATACTTATAAGCCTTTTCTTTACAACACCAACCTTTGACTTATCTCATAAATTTATAAGTAATATAATACCATTATATATTATAGCTAACAAGGCTATCCCTAATCATAGATATGCCATCCATTGCATATACACGACACTTCCCACTTTCAATCCTACTGCACTATCTTCAAGGCCCCCAATATTTCAAGCACCATCAACTGCTGTATTCTGAACACAAGGATCTCTCAAGGCGTTTATTATTTCACCAGGAGAAGATTTCCAAGTAGGTTCAACTTCAGAAGGATCAGCACACTCTACAGAAAATACACTCATAGTGAGAGACATAAAACTCAATAATAATATAAGTAATAGTTTCACGATAGACTTCATAAATAAGCATATATTATAAAAAATTTATAAGCAACTTTAAAGTTATAATCATAAGTAAGGATTTTACAATAGTAACTTAGCAAATTTGCTTATATTATTATATACAAATTATAAATAAATTATATTTTTGAGTTGACAAAATCTATTCTGAAATAACTTCTCCTTTTAATTTTAATTTTTTTCATTCTAAAATTAATTCAAAATTAAACTCTCATATTTTATCTATTTTATCGCATATAATATTCTTCAAATCAAATTTATAAGAATATTTTGTTATAATTTCAGATTGTAAGGTTTGAGAAGTTACTTTATCATATAAATTTCACATTGGAGCCGCAGTTCTTAATATTTTCAAAGGAGTCACTTTTAGTTTTTCTACAGCGATAGCTATTTTCTCTGCATCTTCTTCTTGTTGTTTTTCTTTTTTCTTAAGTCTTTGTTCATATGCTTTAATTGTATTAATATCAGCCTCTTTTGCTTGTCATTGTCTTATAAGCACATTTCTTGCATAAGCAGGAGCTACTTCTATAATATCTCATTTAGCACCTAATTTTCTTATATCAGTCAATAACATAACTTTCATTTTCATAATAATATTTGTTTATAATAATAAAATAATTTGCTTACATTATAGCGTCATAAACTTATAGTTTATATAAACGTATAGTACAATAAATTTATAATATTTCAAGCATATATTTATGAATCTATCTAATCTAGAATCTACTCCCCTACAAACATCATCTTAATATCTTCATCTTTGATAAGTTCTGGACTCCACATAGGATCGAATGTAAGTTCTACCTCAGTTTCCCATTTAGGAAATTCTTCCATAATAGCATTTTTTACCAATTCCATAATTAGCTCTGGCATTGGACAAGCTGGTGTAGTCAAAGTCATTAGGATATGTATATGCTGTTTTTTATCATCAATTGATATATGGTATATCAAACCTAAATGCCATACATCTACCATAGGAAATTCTGGATCATATACTTCTTTCAATATTTCCTCTATTTTTTTCTTCATTGTTTATTTCAAATCTAAACTATAAATAAGTTACTAATTCTAAAAATCTATTTTGTAGATTCCTTTTTTTCCTTCTCGTCTCCTGTATTTTCTGCCTTATCTTCTTTTTTCTTAGGTTTATTTCTTTTATTTTTTATAGCATCTACTACCATTTTTTCTAATTCTCATCTCAATACAGTATTTGATTTCAATAATTCTCAAACTTTTTTCTTTCATTGTATTTTCTGATCTCAAATACTATAAAAAGCTCCACTTCTTGAAATAATTTCTAATTGTAAACAAGCTTCTATCAGATCAGCTTCCTTATCGAATCCTTTATTAAAAATAACTGGTACTGTTGTTATTTGGAAAGGTGGTGCAACTTTATTTTTCACATTTTTTATCTTTGCCACATAACCTATTTGTTTCTTGTCTTCTTCTATTTTCTCTCATCTTCTAATATCTAATCTTTGAGAAGCATAAAATTTAAGAGCATTTCCTCAAGTAGTAGTTTCAGGATTACCAAACATTATTCATATTTTTAATCTCATTTGATTCAAAAACATAATAGTAGTTCCTGTTTTTGCAGTAATAGAAGTAAGTTTTCTAAGTCATTGAGACATCATTCTAGCCTGTAAACCCATAAAACTATCTCACATATCTCATTCTACTTCTGCTCTAGGAGTAAGAGCTGCTACAGAATCTATTACTATAAGTTTTACTGCTCCACTTTTTGCTAATTCTTCAGTTATTTGAAGAGCTTGCTCTCCATAATCTGGTTGAGATAATAAAAGATTATCTACATCAACTCATAGATTAGCTGCATAAATAGGATCCATTGCATGTTCTGCATCTATAAAAGCTGCTAATTCTCATTTTTTTTGTACTTCTGCTATAGCATGTAAGGCTATAGTTGTTTTACCAGAACTTTCAGGTCCATATATTTCTACAATCCTTCATTCAGGATATCCTCATCATAATATTAGATCAAGACTATAACTACCACTATGAACAGTTTTTACATTCAAATCTACAGTAGAATCTCACATTTTCATAATAGAACCTTTTCCAAACTGTTTCTCAATGTTCTTTAATGCTTCATCCAAAATCTTAGTTTTTTCACTCATAACGTATAATATAATTAATAATAAATTAGTTTACAATAATAATTTCACTTACATTTATATAGACATATAAATATTTACATAGCTTGAGTATATACATAGAATATTAACATCACAAAGAACCATGATAATGCTATGGCTAAAAGAGCAATAACTGCTCATTTTATATATTTCATAGATTTTTGTAATCATTCATCTGATTTTGGAGAAAAAATACCTACAGCTCCATATAATAATACAAACACTGCTAATACTGCTGTAATTCATAAAAAATAAGCTAATACTTTTTGAATATATACACTAATAGCATTCTCTTCTAAAGGAACAGCATCTCAAAGAACTCATTCACCATGAAGTTTTACGTTCTTTGTCATCAGAGTATAATCATCTTCCACTGGATCAATACCTGTATTTTCATAATAACTAATATAAATATCATCCGCTTGAACTATCTCAATATCTCCATAAGATACAAAACAATACATTGATAGAAATATAGCAAATATAATAATAAATTTTTTAATCATAATAATTATATAATAATAATAAATTTATGTACCAGCATAGTAAAATCATCTTATCACATAGAATATTAACATTACAAACAACCACACAAGCCCTATAAATATAAGTCATATTGCATAATTTCTTAGATTTTTTAATCAATTGGAATATTTTTCTTCATCTCATCAAGCTGTAATCATTACAATTCAATTATAAACAAGTAAGAAAAGAACAATGATAGCCAAAATTCATATAAAATAGCTTATCCATCCACTTATATAATCTATAGTTGCTTCTTCATCACTTCAACCTTTTTTGGCAACACCTTGTACTCATAAAGAAGTTTGATCAGCTCACCCCTCTAAAGAATTTCCTTCCATAACTACTGAATTTTGTTCTTTATTAGTATATAACTTTTCATTTGGATCTTCCCAAGCTTTAAAACTTGATGATATTGAATATAAACTAATTATAAATAGAATAAATGCCAATAATATAAATTTTAATAATTTCATATCATAACTTATAATATAAATAAATTATCTTTCCTCTTACAAAGTTGAGAAATCATTCTTCATAAAAGAATATATCAATTCAAAATTGTACTACAAATTATATCCAAAAAAAGAACATTTTCAACTAAAAACAATAAAAACATATTTTCTTTTATAAAAACATCATATATTTATATTTTGTCAAGTGGATTTTCTTATATAACTTTAATTTTCAAGCAAAATGCACCACTTTTTTAAATTACCTAGTTAAAATAAGGTCAATTCAGTGATAAACTTCATAAGGGGTTCTATAATTTAGGCATTTTCTAGGTTTAT
>Ga0075112_1000390_pt1 | contig 19755 bp, 17 predicted proteins | sample AntAceMetag02UKF_FD_69783 | JGI IMG/M metagenome (GOLD analysis project Ga0075112, IMG submission 69783) | Saline lake microbial communities from Ace Lake, Antarctica - Antarctic Ace Lake Metagenome 02UKF | ecosystem: Environmental > Aquatic > Non-marine Saline and Alkaline > Saline | place... | reverse complement strand
TTCCCGGAAATGGGGTATGTTTTCTGGTTGAAAATCGAACGTCGAATCTGAAAATCGGATGCTGAAACTGGAAATTCGAAACTGGAAATTGGATAACACACCAGAATTAATGTGTTTTTTCTAATTTCCAATTTCCAGTTTCCAATTTCTCTGCGAAAACGCGAAATCACGAAAGTGTAAACTACTTTTTGGCTTAAATGAAGGATGCCCAATATTCATTGAAAAAAAGGGCCCTCCTCAGAGGGAATCGTATTGAGAGATAAAAAGGAGCAGCCAGATGCCTTACGTAAGGAAACGAGGCAAGCAACTTGTCATTGTCCAGGGAAAACGGGATCCGGAGACGAGGAAGGTGGAGCAACAGATTCTCTTCACAATTTACTCGAAGGCGGAAGCCCAACAGATTCTCGGACGAAGCAATGGAGATCTTGCCTCTCAGTTTCATCACTTGCTTGAGAACCAGTATCCCGATGTTCGCTTCAACTGGGGTAAGATCAATGAAGCGATCCTGGCGAATATTCATGTGGTGCCGGACCTTTATCGGTACAAAGAGACGCGCCTCCGTTCCCGGTTTCGCGGGGATCTTTGTACCTTTGCCCGGCAGCTCATGCTGACTGATCCGCAGGATTTCATGGCGGCGAGCCATCTAATCGAGGAGAATGTCGTAGAACTTGAGTACCTGGTTCAACTGATCCAGTGGCGCCTGGATTTGCGCAAACAGGAGCCTAATCAATGGAATATGGACAACCCTTTTTATTGGCGCTTCATCCTTCAGGGGCCCCAGGTACCGCCGGACATCGAAGAGGAGGTGGCTGGTTTCTATGTAAAAGGTGATTATGACCGCGCGAAGGTTCTTTTTCGTCTGCTCATCGATTGTTTCGAAGACTATGCAGAAGGATACAACTATCTGGGGTTGATCGCACTCCAGCAGGAAAAGCTGGACGAGGCCATTGGACACTTTCAAAAGACCATTGAGACCGGCCGAAAGCACTTCCGCAAAAAGATTTCTCGAAAGCGATACTGGAGCGATCTTTCCACCCGCCCCTACATGCGGGGCTTAAGAAACCTGGCTATTGCGTTGAACCGCTCAGGCCGTTATGAAGATGCCCTTATGCTTTGTGACAGACTTGAAAAGGAGTGCATGGATGAGGTTTCCGCCACAAGCTTCCGGACCACGGCCTATCTCAACCTGGGGCATTACCAGCAGGCAGCCGATTCGGCATTGAAAATCAAGGATTTCGATCCATCAGAAAGCCTGGTTGCCGGATTTGCCGTATATGAATTGGGCCGCACGGAAGATGCTCTGGCACTTTTTATTCACGGGGCACTTAATTATCCTCGGGCGGCGCGGGTGATCCTTGGAATGAAAACGGATCCGCCTCAGGGAAGGGACGAAGCACGCGATCACAATACGGGTTTCGATATACGCAGAGATCTTAATAACTACCTGCAAAAGCAAGGTCGAAGAACGAGAGATTTCTTCAAAGGCATGGTGAAGAATGGAAGAGTCGGAGCTCTCCTCAATGAGATGGACTTGGTCGTTCGGAGATGGCACGAACAACACCCCACCGGTGAGCAAGAGGCCTTTGACCGAATGCTACAGATGCAACAACCGGAATTCGCCCGGCAAGAGGCACAGGAACTTGTAAAAGAGTGCGTTTGAATATTTTCGGCACGACGCTGCGGCCCAAATAGCAGGCCTTACTATTTTGCGGCGGGGACGACGAGACTCGAACTCGCGACCTCCGGCGTGACAGGCGCCTGTTCCAGTATTCACGACACCCTATAGACTCAACAAATGCAATACATTAGAGGGGTTAACAAAAAAGCCACGTGTACTTTACGCGTCTTTTCGTAGACCTTTACACCATTTTGCAGAGAAAAGAACATACGGAGGGGCACATAAAACAAAAGGTTGAAATTCTTCTAATTATCCAACCCCAACCGACAACACATCCACATATTTTGACCCGACAATCCCAGTCTGTACCTTACACGATTAGTTCCGTCCGGCAAATCGGGACGACCCATAAAGCACTTCTTGAAAAAATCATCTCCGAGAATGTGCGGTGCAGTATTTCGAACCTGCCACAGCCTTTCTCTTGCACTGGCTTCCGGCTTTAGTAATAGCCTTGCACTGCCCCGGATTTAAATCCGGAACGTCCTCTTCTTCATCCTGGTCCAGGTCCAGTTTCCTCAGAAGTTCACTCGCAATATCACCAGCCTTTGCGTTGACAGACCGGATAAAATCGTACACGGTCCCGATGGTCTGTTTTTGAAAATCTTCCAGCTTGTCCGCTGTTGCCCCACTCAAATTGATCTTTTCCAGCACTTCAAAGGGCATGTTTGCAAGGGATTTGTGAATCTGCTCCACAGTTGTGGCCCCATTGTCAATGGCTTCCTGTACCAGGTCTTTCAATTCCTTTATTCTCTTCATAGCTTCCCCCCGCTATAGGATTTACGATTGTCGATTGAAAATATTTTCTTAGAGTTCAAGCATCAGCCTTTTATAAAACCTTATCAGGTGGACTCCTTGGAGGGTCGGAACGATGATCAAAGGCAACATTTCCAAGAAACCAAAAACCTTCCTTCGGTGTTCGATATTCCTTGTTCAATATTCGATATTCGTTTTTCATGGCTCTTCAAAAGGGCCTTACTTTTTGTCCTTTTTGCGACTTCTTGCGGCTATATCAACTTTCAATTCCAGCCTCTTTCCGAGCCTTGAGGGCAAGTCTCTTGACTCTCTCGATAGCCTCATCGGTAAATACGCCGTTCACTCCGGAAATGGCCGCCAGTTTCATGCCATGTTTCAGGCCCATTTTATAAATCTCCCGAACCTTCTCCCACTCAATATTTCTGCCGATGGTGAAAACCTCGAAACGCCCTTCAAGGGCCAGTACAATGGTCTCCGCAAGGCAGGCATAAACCACTTTCGGTGGAAGACCGATGTCTTTCATTTCCGGGTTGCCGGGGAGCTCAATTTCTCCCGATTCAATAACCAGTACATCGGGCCGTTTCGCCACATCTTCCGGGGAGAGATCGAGGGGGCGTGCCACGTCGGTAATCACACATCCCGGCTTCACCCTGGTGATATCGAGGATGGTTTTTCCGGCACCTGATGTGGCGGTCACAATGACATCCATTTCGTCGATCTTTTTGTCGGGTCTTGTGGAAATAAATATTTTTACATCAGGGGTTTCTTCCAGGACTGATTTCTTCAAAGCCAGCAGTTTCGCCGTGTTTCGAGCCACCATGTGAACTTCTTCAAAGGCCTTTGCAAGCAGGCGACAGCAGACCGACCCGATAGCTCCGGTTGCGCCGAACACCATGGTTTTTGCCTTGATCTTTTTACCGGATTCAATCTCTATCAACCCCATACGTCGCACGGCATCCGCGGCGGCCCACAGAGCCCCTGAAGCACTATAGCTGTTACCCGTAGTAATGGGGATATCCGACTTCCTCGCTACGGTAACGCCCGCGTCTCCAACGACCTTGGTAAAAGCCCCAAGCCCCATAATCTGAGCTCCCATCCGTTTTGCCATTTTGGCTGCCTGGAGAAGCCGAATATAGGTAAATTCGGGACTATGGGCGAGCATCTGCTTTGGTGTTCCACCAACACTTATCAGCCACCCTTCCGCTTCCACGCCGGTGGGCGATTTAACGCCGGTAATTTTTGAATACACAAAAGGAGGAGAGTAGGCCATCACCTTTTCAACCACGTCCATAAAGACAGGCGGTGTCACCCTGGAAACCATGTTCAGGGTTTTATCTATTTTCAAGAATTCCTGGGAAAGGGGGTGAATCACAAAGGCAAACCGGTTTACCCTCCTGGGGTTTCCCGACGGATATACAACCCTCGGGTCCATCTTTTCGTCACAGATAATTTCCAGAAGATCGTCATCCGTAATCTGTTCCGGACCTTTATCAAGAGCAGCAAGGATCATGGCTTCCAGGACATTGAAACCCACCACCCGTTCCAAGACTTTCGGAGCGGTGTCGATGATCATGTCCACTCCCCGATCCTTCAGAAACTCCACCCGATCATCATAAGCACACGATGTGATGACTGTTTTTCCGCCCAGTTCCTCCAAACCGCTTTTTTCTAAATATCTGTAAAAATCGTGATGGGGCACCACGATAACCTGGGCGTTCTGCATGGCCTTTCGAGCGATGTAGTCATTCCATACCCGAATCGGCATAACAGAGGACGAAAGGCGTTTGCCCGGAACCCATTTGAGAACCTCGTGGGCGCCGTTGGCATACAATTCGAGATCTTCCATGGAGTTCAGAAATTTGGAAATCCCATTTTCGAGAATCGGGTCCGCAAAGGTAAGGTTATCGGTAAATTCTGACATGGACCTGGCAATAATATAATTGGCCATACCTGAAAGAAACAATGCTCTTATATTCGTGAAATAGTCTCCAAATTCGAATTGGAGATCTCGAACGGTCCACTCGTGGGTCACGTTCCTGAGGGCGCCCCCGGTTGTCACGGGAATCTGGATACGAGAAGTAAGCCGTTTGATCCGTTCTTTATGCCTCCTGATGGACTGTGGCGTACCTACCAGGTGGGGGAACCGGATATTGCCGATACCGATAACATCCGCCCTGTCCTGCCATTCCAGCATCATTTCACCGGCCCTTACCATGTCTCCGTCCGTGCCGAATCGCCTCACCTGAAATTCGTGTCCCAGAAATTCTGTCTGGAATTCATAATCACTGCTCGTTGAGCCAAGGCTAATACTGATAATCTGCTTCACAATCCCCTCCTGATACGGTTCATCCCATCTTCGGTTATAGCCCCTGTAGGGCAGAGATGCATAACCTCCCTGAGCAAGCCTTCTTCGTCTGCTGTTTCCGGTTGTCGGCGAACATAGACTATGCCGGTCTCCGCGTCGACGACCAGATTACCGGGGGCCACTTCAGAACAAAGCATGCAGGCAATGCACTGTTCTCCCACAGAATATTTTGGCGGAACGCTTTCTTCCATAAACTCCTAACGAATCACCAAGTGCCCTAACCCCTTTTCCCGCAGAAAACGGGGATACATTTCGTACGCAGGGTCCAAAATGGGCAAAAGTTTCAAGGTCTTTGGAAGATTTCCCCTGGCTGTAACCTGGCGGCGGGTCAAGGCACTCACGAGGTTTGCTTTCCCGTGCCAGAACAGGTGGGCAAAATCGGCGTTCATGGTCATCGTCACATCGGGCTTTCCTTCAAATCCTCCCTTAATGATCCGGGGCTCATCTTTTGTCGCATCGATGGTAATAACAGCCGACGGGTTCTTGTAGACGAACTGCACACACAAACCGGCCTTCTGGAGAGCCGGACCGATCCCCGGATCCGTTTTCAAACGCTCATAAAAATCCAGCAGGATATCATAGAGCATTGCTGAATCCTTAAAAACATTTTTCATATCCTTTTTTTCAAACCTGGTCCCCAGGGACTGCAGATCTTTTTCCGAGACCGGCACAGGTTTGACCGTAGTCCGGTAAAGTTTTTTCACAATCCTGATCACGGATTCCCTGTTCGGTTCCCTGGGATTGTATAGCATGGAGCCGTCTTCCATAGCTGTGGTCGCCACCTGATCGAGCCTGGCCAGATTGTCGTCAATTCCGGCACTCTTGAGATTGAGGGGCATTCCAGTCAAATAGGCAAGCTGACGGTTGAGCATCCTCACCCTCTCAATCCCGGCTTTTGCCGCCTGCTTTCGAAACCACTGGTCAATAAAACTCAGGTTGGCCATGGCCTCAATGGCAAGCCCTTTTACCTTGAAGGACTGAATATCAAACCATTGCCGCGCGAACTCTATGGAACTCAACGCCTTTCTGACAAAATCAGGTCTCATATCGGCCTTCAACAGGCTGGCCCCCTGCTCCACGATCTGGGGGAAATTGACGCCCATGGCGATGGCAATATCTGAAAAGCGCTCCGTCTTTTCATCCAGGTTATATTCCATAACCTCAGGCAGGACCAGGGCATTGGCCAGCCCGTGGGGGATGTGATAGACACCGCCAAGGGCGTGGGAAATACCGTGGGTCATCCCAACCATGGAATGGGAAAAAGCAACTCCGGCAAGAAAACTTCCCACGAGCATTGCGCCGCGGGCCTGGATATCTTCGGGGTGGGCGCAGGCCTGAAGGATATTACCGCTGATCAAGCGAATGGCATGCATGGCCAGGGCATCCGAAGCAGGAGACCACTCTCTGTCCACATAGGCCTCAATGGCATGGGTTAAGGCATCCATCCCGGTGGTAGCGGTCAGCCTGCCGGGCATGGGCACAGTGACCTCCGGGTCAAGGATAGCCATTTGGGGCAGGAACTGGTCCTCCGCAAAGGGAAGTTTCACATCATTGTCAGGGTCCGCGATCACCGCAATCTTCGTCACTTCCGAACCCGTTCCGGCTGTAGTCGGGATAAAAATAGAGGGAAGAAGGAGATCGTTGGGATCCAGCAGATAGGCCCCCATATGGTCTTCAATCTTTCCACCCTTGACCATGAGAAGATTGGTGACCTTGGCCGTATCCATCACGCTGCCGCCCCCGACAGCAACGACCATATCGCACTTATGCTTCCTGGCAAGGCGCGTGCAATTCAGCACGGTTTTAATCGCCGAATTGGGAGGCACATTGCTGTATGTGCAAACGATCTCGATATCGGTCTCTTTGAACCCTTCTTTTGCCGCTTCGACCGGACCCGCCTTGAGCAAAACCTTATCCGTCACAAGGATAGCCCGCCGTTTCCCGAAATGGGCCACGGCATTGCCGATGTTCCTCAAAATGCCGATGCCATAAATGAGTTTTGTAGGTAGGGAAAATTCAAAATATTCAGGCAGCATGGTACCTCCCGTCTGTTACCGTTCGCTCAGTTCCTTTATAATTTTGCCCAGCTCCCTTGCATCTGCCTCTGCGGCAGCGGCCTGGTGGAGAGTGCAGTAGTCTACGCCAGGGTTTGCCCGATTCCTGCACTGTGTCCCCTTTTTGGTCAGGGCCTGGCAACGGCCCCGTTCTTCCTCTCTAAAACCGGTCATTCGGGCCGCATCATCATCTCTTGCCAACTCTCCACCATCCGCAACACTGTCCGGATGATGGATTTCACAATAGTCAAACCCCGGAAAGGCCGCCCTCTTACATGGTTCATCATCTTCGTTCACTGCTTTGCACCGGGATTCTTTATAGCGGTCGTGCAACACTAAGGGCTCATCATAGATTTTCCCGGACATAACCAAGTCCAGCAGGTGATTGAATTCGTCCTCGAATCCTTCCAAAAGCACTTCCGGGTCGGGCATAAGGCCCTCATCCGAAGCAATACCCACCGTCACCTTCCCATCGTAGCTGAGGATACTGATCCCCAGGCCAACCATGCCGGATCGTGGAACCCAGAACATCATGTTGTTGATCTTTTTTCCCGCAAAATAGAGAGGTTCCTTGGGACCGGGGACATTGGTAAGAACCGCTGAGGCTTTATTGCTGAAAAAATTGGCGAACTGCCTTGCAAAACTGTCAGGAAGCACCCCAACAGCGCTCATAAGCCCGAAATTCACCATGGCATCCGCCGATTTCTTGAGATGGTCCGTTCGACGCCGCACTTCTTTGAGCCTGAGCACTGGATCTTCTATATAAACAGGCAGAGGAAGAAAAACGAGACTGAACTTATTTCCCAGTTCGTTTTCCGTTCCAGGCTTTCGAATATTAACAGGGACCAGAACCCTGAGGTCGAGTTCATTCACCCGATGGTTTCTGGTTTTCAGATACCTGCGCATGGCGCCCGTTACCGTTGCAATCAAAACATCATTCAGGGTTGCCGTACTGATCGCTTTTCCCACGATCTTAATCTTGTCCAGCGACATGGGTTCTGTCCAAACCGCGGTCTTTTTAACACCGAGACGCCCTTTGAACGCCGTGTCCGGATCCGAGGGCATCACCGTCAGCCTGGTAAGGATTGCTGCCACGTCCGTAGTCAATTCAGACCCGGTCTTCGCTAACTCCACCAGCTGGTCGGGGTTGGATGCCACTTCCCTGCATTCCGAGAGGAGTTTCTCCCCAGCACGCAGGGTCGCTCCCCTCGCCCTTTTTAAGGATTTGACGACACTGCCCAGCCTCCAGGGAAACAACGATGTGGTATGTTTCCTTTTGACCGGCGGCATTTTCTCCGGCCACGGTGCGTCGGGATCGGTGTCCGCAGTCGACAGCAGGGTATGGATCAAAGCAATACCATCCGCTATACAATGGTGGATTCGAAACAGGATCACACAGCCTTCCCCATAATTTTCGATGAGATGAACCTGCCAGAGCGGTTTTTTGTAGTCCAGCGGGGTCGTCATAAAATCACCGACCATATTCTGGAGTTCTTCCTTGTCTCCGGCACCGGGCAACGCTATTCGATGAATGTGGGACCGGATATCAAAATGCCCATCGAACTCCCAGGTGGGAGCGCCTACCCCGTAGGGCGATTTTACAACTTTTTTTCTAAAACGTGGAAAAGAGGTCAGACGCTGCTCAACCGTCGACTTCAGTCTCTTGAAATCAACAAGCTCCTCAAATTCCATAAAGGCTGTAATCACCATCAGATTGGCGGGATCATCCATACAAAGCCAGAAGTTGTCAGCATAGGTCATGGATTCTGTCATTCTTTTTACCCTTTCGCACGAAACCTTATTCTACAGGCCCCGCACATGCCATAGGCAGGGGGTTGAGTTGGGACGTATCCGGATCCACCTGGGCAAACTCTTCATTCACCCGAATTCCATAGGCACCCAGAATTCTCTTCAACTCAGGGTATCTGTTATGAATCGACGACTGCACGGAGAGGAATCCCCTTTTGGCTGCTTTTCGCCGTTCCCAGAACGCCATGGGATTCATATCAAAAAACTCTGCGTCGTATTCAGTGGGCTCTATTACGATCAAATCACCCTTAAAATCCGGATTATTCCGGTAAGAATTGATACCGTGCATCAGCCTGGAATGAAGGAGGGTTCGTATCACCTGGTTAAAAACAGCATAGATCCCGTCTTCCGCAATATCCAGGTGCGTCTGCCCTTCTTCACAACGTTCGCAGAAGATCTCGTGGTTAAAGGGCCGAAACGGGTTATAACAGATGATCAGATCCGCCCCTTTCTGGATCGCAAGGTCTATGCTTGTAGTTTTTACCACGGCTCCATCCACATAGTCAATATCGTCTATTTTCACGGGCTTGTAAAAAAGGGGCAGGGCAATGGACGCCTCCATGGCCTTTGAAATGGGAACATGGTCGTTGTGACCGTACCCGAAAATCTCCCTTTGAGCCGTGTTGAGGTTCGTGGCAATAATATAGAGCTTATTTTTCCTCTGTTCATAAAGCGATTCAAAATCATTGCACAAATCATTCTTCTCCAGGTTTTTTCGAATGGCACGCTGAAATCTTTCAGTGGAAAAGAAACCGTTTGGAAGAAACTTCCAACGCAGGAAATGTTTTTTATGGCCCGATTCGGTCTTCAAAAGACAGTACCTGAAAAATCGCTGAAAGTTCTCATGATTAGGATGGGAAATAAACTCCATCCCCAGCGCCCGGAACTCTTTCCTGAATACATTATTTGCGGCTAAAAAATGAAACAGATATCTCGGGATAAACGTTGCGGCATTGCCGAAAGTCTGCAAGGGGTTGAGAATAAATTCCATGTAATTGGGAAGGTAAATCGCCGAAAGGGGAATGGGATCAATTTGTCCCTTTCTACCTTCCATACTTTTTGTCAATTCTTCTGCAGACACCCCATTTGCAAGGAACGTAGCAAGCAGAGCCCCTGCACTCACGCCCACATACATATCAAATTCTCTGATTTTTCGATTCAACATAAAACTGCTAAGGGCCTGCAAACCACCCAGTTTGAATGCGCCCCCCGATATGGCTCCACCCGAAAGAACCAGAGCGGTTTTCCTATTGGTTTTGGGACGGCTCAGATCACTTTTCTGTACAATGGTAATGCCCATACAACATTTCTCCGTATACAATTAAAAATCCGACGCAGCTACATTTTACAATAACTATTTAATATTAAACAACTAATATCTAAACTACAACCGCTAAACGCATCGTTTAGGTTCCATATTTATTCCATGGAGAATTTGACGCTTTGCGTCACAATTGTCAAGTTTTTTTCAGCAGTGCACCGTTTTATCGTACAAGCTAAAAGCAGCAGTTAGCTTTTAAGCTATTAGCCGTTAGCTTAATAATGTAAATGAGTTGTATCAGTTTTTCCTGTATTGCGACTTTCGCTTTTTGATACTGAGCTGTTTCTCCGTAAACAACTTATATTGTGGGTTAAGAGCTAATGGCTAAGCGCTAATTGCAACTTTTAGGTACAATTAAGAAATTGGAATTCATTGCCATTACTGGTATAAGATTATCAGAGGATATCGGACTGGCGCAAAACAAGGCTTCAAGTAGAATTCAGGAGGATCTTCTATGGCGGTAAAAGATGAACAGGAATGGTTTAAAAAATTTTATGAAGGAACTTTTCTCATCAAGGGATGGAAACATCGAATGAAAGAATTGCTCCAGGCGGTACCGGAATCCGATAGAGGGCACGTGAAAGGCCTCCTGGAAAACCTTGGGCAGAAGATAGGCAGGGAATGGGCACGTGAAAATCGACTGCGACGGATAGACACTCCAACCCTCCAGAAATGGGGAGAGGACCTCCGTTCAGCCAAAAGAAAAGGCCCTTCCGTTCTAGTGGAACAGATACGAAAACTTGATGCGGAAGCAGATGGCATCATTGGTTCCGCTTAAGTGCTCAAACAAAAAACTCTTTCAAGAGGAGAAGAAACATGGCAGGTTTGAAAACCAAGTTTGAAACAACAGCAGAAGATGTTCAGAAGCTTTCGAAACGACCGGACAACGATACCCTTTTAAAATTGTATGCATTGTATAAACAGGGGGCTGCGGGGGATATTACCGGGAAGAGGCCCGGCTTTACGGACTTTAAGGGTCGGGCTAAATACGATGCGTGGGGCAAACTGAAGGGGACATCAGGCAAGGAAGCCATGGAATCCTACATAAAACTCGTGGACAGTTTGAAAGGGTCGTAAAAACCAACAGTCCTCATGAAATAAGTGCCGAAATACGAATATCTCCTGAGCGATGAACTGCACGGGCGTTTCTAAACCTTTTAGAATCTATTCCCCAAAGTATTTTGTCTTGACTTTTGACGGCAATTCAGGATAATCACCTCCACTGGCGATGAGAAAACCAGAAGCGAAAGAAAATTGGAACGAATGCCGATTTGCCGCTATTTTTTTAAATAGCAGCGGCATCAGGCTGCAAACCAATCAAAGCTTCTCCGCCAGGGTTGCAAAATCCCAAGATCTGTTTTATATTGGGACCACATTGGTTCCCGAAGTTTGCACCCCGGGATATTTTATGCGGAGAGATGTCCGAGTTGGCCGAAGGAGCGCGACTGGAAATCGCGTGTACTGTCAATAGCGGTACCGAGGGTTCGAATCCCTCTCTCTCCGCCATAGTTTTGATGCTGCTTTTTTTCGCCCAACCTTTCACCTCACAAAAGTGAGCCCCGAATTGACAGCAAATCCCGTGATCCTTTACAGCAAACCTTATTACTACCAGATGATGATATGTCCTATGAAGTCTTAGCACGAAAATGGCGCCCTCAAACCTTTGAGGATGTCATAGGTCAGGAACATATTGCCAAAACGTTGATGAATGCCATCCGCGGCGACAGGGTCGCCCATGCCTATCTGTTCAGCGGGTCAAGAGGAGTCGGAAAGACATCTGTTGCACGGATCTTTGCAAAAGCCATTAACTGCACGGAGGGAGAACCCGGGACGCCCTGCAACAAATGTCGGTCATGTGTTGAAATTACGAAAGGATCTTCTGTAGATGTGCAGGAAATTGACGGGGCATCCAACAGGGGTATCGATGAAATACGAGAGCTTCGAGACAGCATAAAATACATGCCTTCCAGCAGCAGGTATCGCGTCTACATCATCGATGAAGTTCACATGTTGACACTTCCGGCTTTTAATGCACTCTTGAAAACACTGGAAGAACCTCCAGATCACGTAAAATTCATTTGTGCCACGACCGAAACCCACAAGGTCCCCGTAACAATCATTTCCAGGTGTCAGAGATACGATTTCAAACGTATTCCCATGGCTCGCATTATAGCCCATTTGCGAACCATAACGGACAAGGAAGAGATCGAGATCGAACAGTCTGGAATCGCCATCATTTCCAGAGAAGCTGAAGGGAGCATGCGGGATGCCGAAAGCCTCTTGGACCAGGTAATTTCCTTTGCCGGGCAGACGATTGCCGAAAAAGACGTTACGGATATACTGGGAATTATTGACAGGAGCATCATATTCGAAACATCTGCGGCAATGATTGAAGGTTCTTCTGAGAAATGCATACATATTATTGAAAAAATTTACAATCACGGCCACGATATTAAGGAATTCTACAAAACACTCATGGTTCAGTTTCGGAATCTCCTCATGAGCCTGATTTCCACGCAGGACCACCTTTTAAACCTGAGTGACAGGGATAAAGAGGAAATACAGAAACAGGCACAGATTGCTGGAGAAGAAAAACTGCATGCCATGCTGAATTTTCTCATTAAAAGGGAAGGAAGCCTCAGATACAGCTCTTCTCCCCGCCTGATTCTGGAAACAACCCTGATCAAACTATGCCATATGGACGATTTCCTCTCTTTTGGCGATCTTTTGAGAAAGATAGGAGCACTGGAAAAAAGGCTGGCCAATTCCCCGGTTCAAGATAAGGCAGACATACCCCGACAGATTTCAGACCCGGCAAACAAATGGGATGGGAACAAGAATAGTCCGGACATCGAAAACTCCACCCAGGTACCCATGCCGAAAGAAAAGACATGGGAGGATTTCCTGGCATTTCTGGCAAAAAAAAATCGCCCCATGTACGCCATTTTGAAAGGCTGGAAGCTGAAATTATTCGAAAATAGCGAGTTGGAAATTGTCGGCGAGGGGAACTCGTTTTCATCAGACTATTTTGACGACGGGGACAGATACGATCAACTGGCAAATTATTGCAAAGATTTTTTTGATAGAAATGTGCAGGTGAAAATTTCAGTCCGCAAGACTGACTCATCCCTGCAACCGAAAAAGGCCGCGGCTCCCTCCAGAGCCGGCAAAACGAAAACCACCAATCTTCCTCCTCCGGTCCAGGATGTTATGACCCTTTTTGAGGGAAAGATTGTTGGAGAAGATTTGAACGGCGTTAAATAAGAAACACTCGGATCGTGAACGGTCCGGGTACAGATGGTCTTAAAAATTCAGGAGGAAAAAAATGAAAGGCATGCCGAATATGGGTCAACTTCTCAAACAGGCCCAGAAATTTCAGTCCCAGATGTCTAAAGTGCAGGAAGAACTGGGAGACGAGAAAGTTGAAGCATCATCAGGCGGTGGAATGGTAACCGTTGTCGTGAACGGAAAGCAGGAACTTCTTTCCATTGTTATTGATCCGGAAGTCGTGGATCCTGAGGACATAGAAATGCTCCAGGATCTTGTCATGGCCGCAGTCAATGATGCCATGACCAGGGCAAAAGACATGATGAATGAAGGAATGGGAAAATTGACCAAAGGGATGAACATTCCCGGAATGCCGGGGCTCATGTAAGCTGAATCGAGAGAAAAATGGGAATTTACCCGCTACCGTTAGAAAAGCTCATCGAGCAATTTACCAAACTCCCCGGCATTGGGCAGAAGTCCGCAACCAGGATGGCGCTTCATATCCTCCGCAGCAACAGGGATACGGCAGAGACTCTGGCAAAAAGCTTGCTGGAAGTAAAAGAAAAAATCAGGTTCTGTTCCACATGTTTCAACCTGACCGACGATGACCCCTGTTCAATTTGCAGCAATCCGAACAGGGCTAACGGCTCAGTCTGCGTTGTTGAGTGGCCTGGAGACCAACTTGCATTGGAAGATTCGGGGACATTCAAGGGGAAGTACCATGTCCTCCACGGCGTGCTCTCGCCACTGGATGGAATTGGCCCCGAAGACCTGAAAATAGGAAAGCTCATGTCGCGTATTCAGGACGAAGACATCAAAGAGATCATCCTGGCGACCAATCCAACTACCGGAGGGGAAGCGACAGCCTCTTTCCTATCCAGCCTCATTGCAGAAAAATCCAAGGGCCTGAGGATTACAAGAATCGCATTGGGAATTCCCATGGGTGGTGATCTGAAATTCATGGACCGCATGACAATCCAACATGCCCTTGGTAGTCGCGTCCCGGTACCCTGAGAAATTCTTTCCTACAATACCTCATCAAGGCATCTGTAATTCCGGGTATTGTAGAATTTTTCCACATTTACCAGATTCAATTTATCCAGTACTTTCTTCAGTGGAACGGAAGCAATAGAGCCCTGCCTGAGGCTGACCATACGGCCGAAATCTTCGTTTACAATCATATCGATGGCGGCAACACCGAACTTCCTTCCCATTCGTCGATCGTAGGCAGTGGGTGATCCACCCCTTTGAAGGTGCCTGAGAGCCACATACCTCACCTCCAAATCAGTCTGTTTCTCGATTTCTTCAGAAATAAGCCCCCCCACACCCCCAAGGTAATAATGTCCGAACCCGTCTCGCCCCCTTCTTTCGAGGATGGGATCCATTCCCCTCGGTTTGGCTCCTTCTGAAACCAGTACAATACTGTAACGCTTCCCGGCCTTTCGCCTCATGTTCAGGAGCTCCATGACACGTTCCATGACGAAATCGTGCTCGGGGATCAGGATGACAGCCGCATCCGCTGCTTCTCCTCCTTCCAAAGCGAGCCAACCCGCCTGTCTCCCCATACATTCGACCACGAATATACGGCTGTGGGAACCAGCGGTAATTCTCAGCCGGTCAATATCTTCCGTAATAATATTAACAGCGGAGTCAAAACCGAGCGTATAATCGGTACCGGACAGATCCTTGTCAATGGTCTTAGGTATGCCGACAACCTTCAGGCCGTTCTTATAGAGTTTGTGGGCTGCTCCCAGACTGTCGTGTCCACCCACTACCACCAGGGCATCCAGCCCGAGCTCTTTGTAGTTATTCATCAAAACTTCCGATTTGTCATCGCTGGGATCAAACGGGTTTATGCGGCTTGTTCCAAGGCGTGTACCGCCATACCTGTCCCAGGTGCGAACGATATCTGTATCCAGCCGCATAATCCACTGTTTTTTGCTGGCCTTGTCTTTCGGTTTCAGTTCTGTCAATCCCTTCCAGCCGTCCATAATTCCTATGATGTCAAACATGGTCCCACGTCTGGCGACAAGATCTTTATCCAGAGCTGTATTCACGAGCCAATGGATCGTACTGTTGATGCCGGGGCAATCTCCGCCTGCGGTTAAAACTCCCACCCTTGTTTTCATTTGCTGCCTCCAACAGAAATATGGTTAAATAAAAAGGAGAGCATTTGGAGCCGTGCCTACCCCCTTCAAGAAGTCTGAAATCAATTCATTTACTATAAAGAAGTTCGAAAGAGCTGTCAATGGGACATTCTTCGTTATGAAAAGCGGGTTCAAAAGTTCAGAGTTCAGAGGGACAACGGTTCAGGGGTTGTAGAATTTGTGGAGTTCTCAGCCTGTGTGCGAAAATATTTCGGCTCATCGTGGATTAGCGCTAAGAATCTTTTTTCCGGAACCGAGGTGTCAGGTTTCGGGTGTCAGGTTTCAGTATCTACTATTCCTATTTTCTGATTCTAATAATCATAACTATTGGTTATTAGGTTGAAGATACTGAATGCGGCCAGGTCTTTTCCTGACACCTGACACCTGACACCTGGAATCTGAGCATAGTCTATTCGGCAACTGATAAAATATCACGTTAATCCGCAATGAGCCAATATATCTACATCAGATAGAAAGACTACATTGCGTTGTTTGAAATAGTTCAGTTTCGTGTTACATTAAAATAAAAGAACCCTGACCATCCTGTTGAAAGGACAACTCCCATGCAAATCATCACAACACACAAGAATGTGGACTTTGATGCACTAGCATCTGTTTTTGCAGCTGCTCTGCTGTACAAAGACGCCCAGGTCGTTATCCCTAAGAGCATCAATCCCAATGTCCGCGACTTTCTTGCCTTGCATAGGGACCTCTTCCCCTATACTTCCCCAAAAGAAATCGTAACGAGCGAAATTACCAGCCTCGTGGTAGTAGATGCACAAAGTTGGTCAAGGATCGATGGGAAACTCGACCTCAGGGAAAATCCGCCAATAGATATCCATCTGTGGGACCACCACACCAGGACCGGTGACTTCAAAACCTCCTGGAGTTGTGTGGAAAAGGTTGGGGCAGCTTCTACTCTCCTTGTAAACCGAATAAAAGAAGATAAAACAGATCTGTCTCCCATACAGGCTACCCTGTTTCTGGCAGGGATCTATGAAGACACCGGAAGCATGAGCTTTCCTTCCACTACAGCCAATGACGCCAGAGCTGTTGCCTTCCTCCTGGACCAGGGGGGCGATCTGTCCATGATTAAGAATTTCCTCCGCCCGGCCTATGGACCGAAGCAAAAAGACTTGCTTTTTGAAATGCTCAGGAAGGCGGAAAGAGAAAAACTCGAGGGACACACCATAAGCCTGAGCACCATGGAAATTGAAGGGCATGTTCCGGGACTGTCCCTTGTCGTGGACATGTACCAGGACATCCTCAATGTGGATGTGGCAATCGGAATTTTCTGGGAACGAAAAAAAAACCGTTGTCTGGTGATCGGGCGAAGCACAGGGGAAACAGCAGACATGGCAGTCATCATGCGTCATCTCGGAGGGGGTGGCCATCCCAACGCCGGTTCAGCCTTGCTGCATGAAACCGGACCGGACGATGCACAAAAATGGGTAACAAAAATCCTGAAAGGGAGCCATAATGTGGCGGTTCAAATCAGTGATCTTATGTCCTATCCCGTATTTACTGTTCCGTCGGACAGGCCGATGAAAGAAGTGGCCCTCCTGCTGCGCGACAGGGGTTGCACAGGTTTTCCGGTAACAGATGGACAGAAGGTTGTGGGAATCATTTCAAGGAGAGATTTCAAAAAGATCAAAAAAGACAAACAGATAAACGCACCTGTAAAGGCGTTCATGTCCACCAGGGTGCATAGCATTGGTCCTCAAAGCAGCTTCATCGACGCCGTCAAGCTCATGGTCAGAGAGGATATCGGCAGACTGCCTGTCATCGAAAACGATCATCTGATAGGGCTTGTCACTCGCTCAGACACCATGCGGTATTACTACAACCTGCTTCCTGATTGAACGCGGATCAGCCTTTAAGTCATACCTAAAAGCTGCAATTAGCTTTAAGCCATTAGCCGTTAGTTTAAAGATACCAAACATTTACATGACGGTTTCCAACCCAATGTTGGGGCTTCATTTTTCAATGCTAACCTTTTGGACCGTAAATTACTGATTTTATGCGGCTAAGTAACCACTAACCGCTAATTGCCTTTTTTAGGTCATAGCGAAAGGGAAATACAACCATGAAGGAAAAGAGACCCCCCCGCGGAGGACTGAGAACCCTCGGCGTGTTTTCCATCGCCATGATCAATCTTGCAATCATATACAGTATACGCGGTCTCCCTCTCCTCGCAGAAGAAGGGACGGCTGCCGGGTTTTATCTTCTCGTTTCCGCGATTTTTTTCCTCATCCCGGTCGCCTTTATCTCAGCAGAACTGGCCACAGGATGGCCCCCCAAGGGTCCCGGCGGAATCTACATTTGGGTACGTCAGGCCCTCGGAGAACGGTGGGGATTCGTGGCCATATGGATGCAGTGGAGCGAAAATGTCATCTGGCTTCCCACAGTTCTCTCCTTCATTGGCGCAACCATCGCCTTTATCTTTATGCCCAGCCTTGCAGAAAACAAAATTTACATGCTCGTAACGATTCTTCTCATATACTGGGCGGGAACCTTTGCAAATTTCCGGGGCATGAAAACCTCTGCCTGGATCAGCACATTAGGCGTCATCGGCACCATGGTGAGTACGGCTTTAATCATCGGTATGGGAATCGCGTGGCTGGTATCAGGCAACCCTTTACAGGTAGAACTGAGCTGGGATGCCATGCTGCCCGACCTGAGCAATCTGAATAACCTGGTTTTTCTTGCGGGCGTCATGGTGATTACTTCCGGCATCGAAGTCTCTGCAGTCCATGAAGGCGAAGTCAAAAACCCGGGACGTGTATTTCCAAGGGCAATTTTTTTATCTGCTGCTATCTCCTTCTGCGCATTGCTGCTGGGCGCCATGGGCATCGCATTCGTCGTGCCTGCTACGGATATAAGCCTGGTCGCCGGGGTCATGGAAGCCTTTGAGAAGTTCTTCGAAGCTTACCACGTAAAATGGCTTGTACCCGCTGTCGCAGTGCTGATTGTTATTGGATCTATCGGGGAGGTAGCTGCCTGGATCCTGGGACCGAGCAAAGGGCTGCTCACGACGGCGCGTGATGGCCTGCTGCCGCCCTTCTTCCAGCGCTGCAATAAACAACATGTACCGGTTTCTATTCTCTGGGTTCAAGCCTCTATCGTCACCGGTCTCGTAATGATCTTTCTACTCATGCCCACCATAAACAGCGCTTACTGGATACTGACCGCCCTGACAGCACAGATATACCTGGTCATGTATATTCTGCTTTTTGTCGCGGGTATTGTTCTTCGATATAAAGAACCGGATACCCCCCGTGCATTCCGCGTACCGTTCGGGAATGCGGGCATGTGGTTTTTTGGCATACTGGGAATATTTGGGGCCATTTTCACGCTATTCATCGGTTTTCTTCCCCCTTCACAGATTAAGACAGGAAGTCTCTACTTCTACGAGACTTTTCTGATTGGAGGGATGGTCGTGATGGTATTGTTGCCGATTATCATCTTCGCATTGAGGAAGCCCCATTGGAAAAATGAGATCCCCTTCAGCCCATGAGAGAGACAAAACACCATGCGCGATGATATTGATTTAAAATATTTCAAGAAACGTCTTGAGGAACGCCTCGAAACCATAATCGAATCGCAGGAAAGCCTGAAAAAAGAGGCGGCCCCGCTGGAACTTGACCAAGCGAGGGTCGGTCGCTTGACGCGCATGGATGCCATGCAGCAGCAGGCCATGTCCCAAGCCGCCGCCCGCCTCGCTGACCTTGAGCGTCAACGCATCCAATCTGCTCTCGGCCTTATGCAATCCGGCGACTACGGCTATTGTATTATCTGCGACGAGGAAATCGCCGAAGATCGTTTACGGTTTGACCCCAGCATCTTGACGTGTATCTCTTGCGCAAGAAAGGCGGACAGTTAGGAATGGCAGAAACAGAGTATCGAAAAACCACGTCGGATTAGAGAGAATGCTTGCCTGTAAGCTCTTCAATAGTAATTTGAATAATGGTTGTCTTTTGAACATTCTCCGTCGGGATGGGCATTGTTTTACCTGAATACTTAGTAAATAACCGGGCAAGGGCTTCCTGCTTTTCTTCGTGGTCGGTTAAGAATCGCGCAGTTCCGGTTCCAATCACACTCTCATAGGCTATCCCCCAGCCGCACGCTCTGCCGGCCTTTTCAATTCCTTCTGTCAAATCAAACTCGAAACAGACACGGTTGTTTTTCTTCAAAATGTCTATTTTTCGTCCCTTTGCCCCGCAATGAAAAAGCAGAAACTCCCCATCATAATGGAAGCACAGGGGAACGACATAAGGAGACATGCCATCGGTCATGGCCAGTCGACAAACTTGAGAGCGGTGAATAATATCATCGATAGCGGTTCTGTCTTTGATTTCGTT
>Ga0075112_1000385_pt1 | contig 19903 bp, 9 predicted proteins | sample AntAceMetag02UKF_FD_69783 | JGI IMG/M metagenome (GOLD analysis project Ga0075112, IMG submission 69783) | Saline lake microbial communities from Ace Lake, Antarctica - Antarctic Ace Lake Metagenome 02UKF | ecosystem: Environmental > Aquatic > Non-marine Saline and Alkaline > Saline | place... | reverse complement strand
CTCTCCGATCAATCTGAGAACCCGAAATCACCACAGCGGGCCGAGAACCGGACTACTTCTGATGGCATCCCTTGCAACTGGTTGGCCCGGTCCTCCCCCCCTTATCAGCTTTTTGCCTGTGACATGTTTGGCACTGTTCCATGACCTCTTTCTTTTTGAGCTTCCCCTCGGCCTTCAGTTTTTCGATGCTCCCGACACTCTGGGGAAACAGGGCATGGCATACGTTACAATCGCCTAAGGCATTCTGGTGCCGGTGGTGTGGAAACGAGACATTTCCGCTGCTCCCTCCCTGGAGAACAATAGTTGCCGCTCCCTTGTTCTGATCGCTAATGGCGATGGATGTGACAAGAAACATGGCCAATATTATGGTGAGAAATAACGTTGTTTTCATGTGCCCCCCTTTTTCTTTAAATTCATATCAGAGCTTGCGATTAAATTCAACAAATGTTATATGAATTTGGGAAAATGTATCTTAAACTCGCACCTGAAACCCCAATCGCCCACATGGTCAGAATGGGGATGAAAAGGAGCCTCGGACTTTTTGAGTCTCCGGGATATTTGAATCGGTTATGACCTCGCATTTCATTATGGAATTTGGAGGCGCTGGGATCATGGATGTCATGACCCTGATTGGCGCATCCTTGAAATAAGACACAGAAAATCCGGATCAGGAGAGATTGTTGAAAGAAAAGGAGGAAAATGTGATGGACAAATATGTTTGTACGGTTTGCGGTTACGTGTATGATCCCGCCAATGGTGACCCCGATAACGGCATAGCCGCGGGCACAAAGTTTGAGGACCTGCCCGATGATTGGGTCTGCCCGGAGTGTGGAGCGGAGAAATCGGAATTTGAAAAGGGGGGATAATCCGCTGGGTCTGATGAAGGGACAGCAACGGTCACGGGATCGGGGATTTTAAGGGTCTTACGGAGAAGCTGGACTACCTTGAAAATCTCGGGATAACGGGGCCGGGGCTCCTCCCCTCAGTCCTCAGACCAGGGGAAGCTACTCCCGGAGAAACACCTGTGAAACTGACTTCTGAGTGAACGACCGTCATGATATCGAACAGAAACCGTCATTTGGGCATCCTCCTGAGTTTTCACGCGAACGAAAGGGATGCCATAGAAACCGCACAGCGCTTGCGCCGCAACCGTATTCGGCGCGCTGTTTTGGTTCACCGATCAGCGGATGGCACAGTCCGTAAGGACGACGTTACGCCCCGCTACGTTGCACTGTGGGGTTTAGCGTGCGGCTTGGTCCTCGGCATTGCCGTGGGATACCTTATTCTTGGGCTGAGCGGATTCTTAACCGGAGTCGTGGAACACATAACTCTCCTGCTCACTTCTGCTACGGGCGCCTGCGGCGGGTGGCTGGTGGTCTTTTCCCTCAATCCCAGGGTGGAGTCAGGGCTCGTTGAGAAATACGCCCAAAGGCTTGTGGGAGAAGAGACAATGCTTATCGTTCAGGCCGACTCACCCACGATGAGACGGGCGGTGTCTCTCCTACGAACGTCGGGAGAGACCCACACATCAATATTCGCGTTCCAACCGAAGCGGGCCGTGGACGGCGGTGCGGCGCCTGAGGAAGGTGAACCGCTCACGGTCCAACAGCTGGCCGAGCATGCCCGCCGCCTGACGGCTGGACATCAGGTGGAGGCTTACGTCAGTCGCGGTGAACCTATCCTGCGTCAGCTGGACCGCTGTGAGCGCGTGATCGATGAGATCCACCGGGAGCTGACCGAGGCGGTCCACCTGGAGCAGCGCATGGCTTCGTCGGCGGAGTGGATCCTCGACAACACCCACATGGTCATTGCCCAAATCGAAGACGTTCGGCTGAATCTGCCGCGGAAATTCTACCACGAACTCCCGGTTCTGGTCGCGACGGGACCGCACCCCGGGGAGCCACGCATCTACCGACTTGCCGTGGAGCTGATAGCCCATAGCGACGGTCACCTCGACCGGCACATCATCGGGGACTTCCTCGAGGCGTACCAGTCCGTGGCGCCCTTGAAAATCAGCGAGCTCTGGGCGCTACCCCTCATGCTCCGGATCGCCTTGATCGACCGGCTCCGCCACCTGGCGGAACAACTGGATCGGCGGATGCGCGAGCGGGATCAGGCCGAGTTCTGGGCCGATCGGCTTCTGACCGTGGCTCGGCGCGACCATAACCGACTTTTCCCCTTTCTGGCCGATCTGGCCCAGGAGCAACTGGAACCCAGCGCTCACTTCACCTTTCAGCTGACAAGCCAACTCTACGATGAGGATACGGCCCTCGTACCGGTGCGGAGCTGGCTGGAGCGGAAGCTCGGCACCACGCTCGGTGAAGTGGTCCTGGGCGAGCAGGCGGCTCAGGCCGCGGCCAATGCCTCCATCGGAAACGTCGTAACGAGCCTCAGGCAGCTCAAGCTGCTCGATTGGCGCGAGATCTTCCAAGAGCAGAGCCTTGTGGATCACACCCTGTGCGAAGACCCCGAGGGCATCTACCATCGCATGGATTTCGAAACGCGAGACCGCTACCGCAAGGCCGTCGAAGAACTTGCCCGCGCCTCGGGTGCGGAGGAGGGCGTGGTAGCGCGGGCAGCGGTCGAGTTAGCCATCGCAGGGGCGCGGGACACGCAGGGCGATGAACGGCGCCCTCATATGGGACATTATCTGATCGGGACCGGACGCCCGGCACTCGTTGAACGACTCAAGTGCCGGGAGATCTCACGGCAGCGCTTGCTGAACTGGGTCTATGCTCACCACACCGCCCTGTACCTGAGCGCAGTGGGGATACTAACCGCTGGAACCGTGCTATTCCTAATGCTCCTGGGTGTGCAGGAGGACCATAAGTTGACGATCCTCCTTCCCTATGCTCTTCTATCGCTCCTTCCCGCCAGTCAGATCGCCGTTCTCGTGGTTAATTATGTGGCGACGCGATTCCTGCCCCCGCGGGTACTCCCCAAGATGTCCTTCGAGAAGGAAGGCGTTCCCGATCAGTACCGTACCCTCGTCGTTGTGCCCATGATGCTCGTCAGCGAGCAGCGCGTGCGTGACCAGGTCGAAAAGCTGGAGATACGCTACCTGGCCAACCCGGACGCCAATCTTCTCTTTAGCCTCTTCAGTGATTTCATGGATTCGCGGGAGGTCCATGGAGAGGGCGATGAAGAGCTCCTCCAGGCGGTCGTCACGGGTATCGAGGAATTAAACAACCGCCACGGGGCGGGCCGTTTCTACCTCTTTCATCGAAAGCGTGTGTGGACCGACTCGGAAGAGAGCTATATCGGGTGGGAGCGCAAGCGCGGCAAGCTTGAGGTATTGAACAGGCTTCTCAATGGAGATGCCGCGCCGGGTGGCGAGAATATCGTTTACGTGGGTGATCGCGACCGCTTGGCGGATGTCCGCTTCGTCATGACCCTCGACAGCGACACGCAACTGCCCCGCGACAGCGCTCGGCGTCTGATCGAAACGATGGCCCATCCCCTGAACCTGACCGGCGAAGGCGCCTACAACATCATTCAGCCCCGGGTGACCACGAACCTCCCCAGCGCGACGGCAACGCCCTTCAGCAGGCTCTTTACCGATCCCGTGGGTATAGATCCCTACACGAAGGCCGTGTCGGATGTGTATCAGGACCTGTCGGGCGAGTGTTCCTACATAGGGAAGGGCATCTACGATCCACGGGCTTTTCACCGCGTTCTCAACGGCCGGTTTCCTGAACAGCGAATCCTCAGTCATGATCTCATCGAGGGCGCCCACCTGCGCGTCGCCTTCGCGAGTGATATCGAGCTCTACGATGAATTTCCCCCTGATTACCTCTCCTACGCCCATCGGCAACACCGGTGGATTCGGGGAGACTGGCAGATCGCTGACTGGTGCCTCCCCCGGGTGCCGGGGCCGAATCAGCGGCGCGTCCATAATCCACTGAGCCTGTTGAGCCGGTGGAAGATCTTCGACAACCTCAGACGCAGCCTGGTCCCCGCTGCTCTGGTAGCATTCCTTGTCTTTGCCTGGCTATGCTCACCCTTTCTGGGCGCGGCGGCAAGCGTAGCCGCGGGATTTCTTCTCCTCTTTCCGCCGATTGCGCAGCTCGTCACGCTGGTGACGAGAAGTCCCGGAACAGACACGAGTTCATGGCGCGAACGCGAGCACGGTTTCCGCCGCAGCCTCGTGGAAACGGCGTTCTTCATCCACCAGGCAGGATCGGCGTTGGATGCAATCTTTCGCGTCTGGTTCCGCCGTTGGGTGAGCGGTAAACACCTGCTTCAGTGGACAACGGCACAGGCAGCGCCCGACCTCGTGCACGCCCAAGCCCGGAGCTTCTTCCTTCAGATGCTTTCAATAAGCGTCCTTTCCGTCTGTCTGACCGTTGTGCTCTGGTTCGTGCGGCCGGGAAGCCTGCTCGTCGCTGCACCTTTTCTCATCTTGTGGGTGCTTTCACCACTGGTTAGCGTTATCTTGAAAGCACGAGCTACCTCATTTTCACCAGGGGCCGTCATCTCTGCACCCCGTGAAAAGCGGCTCAGGCGGACGGCCCGGCAGACCTGGCGTTACTTCGCCGATTTCGTGGGTCCCGACACCTCCTGGCTACCTCCCGACAATTTCCAGGTTTCACACGGCCGTGTGCTCGCCATGCGTACGAGTCCGACGAACATCGGTTTGTGGCTGCTCAGTGCGTTAGGAGCACACGACTTCGGCTATCTGACGGTGGACGAGATGATCGGCCGCATGCTCCAGAGCCTGAAGACCGTTAAGGCTCTGCAGCGCTACAACGGCCACCTCCTGAACTGGTATGACATCCGCACCCTCGAACCCCTGGAGCCGCGTTACGTTTCGACCGTCGACAGCGGCAACCTGCTGGGGTGTCTCTGGACCCTTAACGAAGGGATGCGCGAGGTGGTCGATAAACCGCTATTGGGGCCACAGGCCTTGCACGGCATCCGCGATACCTTCGGAGTGCTGCGCACAGCGCTCAGGGAGGCGGACCGTTTGAGCGAGCACAGCCATGTCCTCACGATCCTCCAAGAGCATCTTACCGATCCGCCGGAGGATCTGACGGAGATGATTCGCTGCATTCGCCTGTCCGTTGCCCCTGCATCTCTCCTTGCCGATGCACTGCGTGAAGGGAAACCCGCTACGGGGGAGGTGCTTTACTGGGCCGAGCAACTCGAGCTGGAGGTGGCCGCCTGGGTCACGATCATCGATCGCTATTTCTCCTGGGTCGATTTGCTCGCCGACGGGGTGGATGGTCTCTTGGCGGAGCTCGGACCGGAAGCGACGGCGGCGCGTGATCGTGCGCTCGCCCGAATTCCGTCGCTACGTGCTCTGGCGACGGGCGAGGCGCCGGGCCTGAGGGATCTGAGCCGGGCCGTCGAGAAGGCCGGTGAACTCCCCGACATGCTCGGAGAAAACGCCCGGGGACTGGTTGAAATCATGGAGAAGGCACAGTGGTTTGCCGGTGAGATGATCGAGCGGCAGGAAGAGGTGCTTGGTGAGTGCCGCGCCCTGGCCGATGGCATGAGCATGAAGTTCCTGTATGACGCAGACCGTCGACTCTTCGCTGTCGGGTACAACGTCAGTAACCAGCGTATGGACGGCTCTTACTACGATTTGCTTGCCAGTGAGGCCCGCCTTGCCAGCTACCTGGCGATCGCGCGGGGGGATGTTCCCACGAAACACTGGCTCGCCATGTCCCGGCCCTACGGGTCGGCGAGGCGCCGGCGCGTTCTGCTCAGCTGGAGTGGCAGCATGTTCGAGTACCTCATGCCCCTCATCTTCCAGCAAAATTTCGATAATTCGCTCCTCCACAACGCCTGCCGCGAAGCGGTCAGGGCGCAGCAGGAATATGGCCGCCGATTGGGTGTGCCCTGGGGAATTTCCGAATCTGCTTACAGCGATCTGGATGCCAACAAAACCTACCAGTATCAGGCCTTCGGCGTGCCGGGACTGGGGCTCAAACGAGGGCTGGAGGATGAGTTGGTCGTGGCCCCCTATGCCACGATGCTGGCCCTTTCCATGGATCCCGAGGGGGCTGTTGACAATCTCGAAGCGTTGGAGAGGCTTGGACTATACGGCGAGTATGGTTTCTTTGAGGCCGTTGATTTCAGCCGGCAGCGCCAACGGGAGGGTGAGCGCGGGGTGATCGTCCACGCCTACATGGTTCACCACCAGGCGATGGGATTCCTGGCGCTGGACAACTTCTTGCACGAGGGCGCCATGAAGCGGCGGTTTCACGCAGACGCGCGGGTCAGAGCCACAGAGCCGCTGCTCTATGAGCGTATTCCCGTTTCACCGCCGCTCTATCATGAGCCCCTGAGGGAACGCAGCCCCTCCCGCATAACCCACGACGAGATCGCTCCGTCCACCAGCACCTTCCACACCCCCCATACCCCGAACCCGTGGGCACAGCTCCTCTCGAACGGGCGCTATAGCCTCATGGTAACCGGTGCGGGAGGCGGTTACAGCCGATGGGAAGGGTTCGAGTTAACGCGTTGGCGGGCCGACGGCACCCTTGACGCATGGGGCGCCTTCTGCTACCTCCGAGACAGGGACACGGATCGCGCCTGGAGCAATGCCTATCAGCCAGTCCGTGGCTCCATGGAGAACTACTCAGTCAGCTTTTCCGCGGATCGGACAGATATCCGGCGCTCCGACGATGGTATCGAAACGGAAACAGTCATCGTCGTGGCTCCTGAAGACGATGTGGAAATCCGGCGTATCTCCCTGATCAACCGGTCCGACCGCGTGCGAAACCTGGAAATCACCAGTTACGTGGAATTGGCCCTCGCGCCCCATACCGCCGATCGGCAGCACCCGGCTTTCAACAAGCTCTTCATCGAAACAGAGGCAATCCGCGAGCGCGGAGCGCTTGTGGCGAGCCGGCGTCTTCGTGAGCCGGAAGAGCCGCCCGTATGGGTGTGCCACCTCTTGACCGAACCGGCGCCGAACGGCGAAGAAATTCAGTTCGAGACGGACCGGCGGCGCTTCCTGGGACGGGGAGGTACGACGGAAAATCCCGCGGCGCTGCACGGGGACCTTTCAAACAGCGCCGGGCACGTGCTGGATCCGATCTTCAGTCTTCGCCGAACCCTGACACTGAAACCTGGCCAACGGATCGAATTCTCCCTGATCCTCGGCGCCGCGCGCACGCGCGACGAGGTTCTCGCCCTGGTGGAGAAGTACACCGATGCCCATACTGTGGAGCGTCAGATCGATCTTGCCTGGAGCCACGCCCAACTTGAGCTCCGGCATCTCCGCGTTCAGGCGGACGAGGTCCGCCGCTTCCGGCAGCTTGTGGACTTATTAATCTATCCATCGCGACAGCTGCGCCCGTCCAGCGAACAATTGAAGCAGAATCGGTTGGGCCAATCCCGTCTATGGCCCTACGGGATCTCTGGGGACAATCCTATTTGTGTTGTCACCATTGGCGAGGCGCGCGACATCAGACTGATCAGACAGGTGCTCCAGGCCCATACCTATTGGCACCTACATGGGCTGAAGGTTGATCTGGTCATTCTCAACGAGGAGTCCAGCAGCTACGACCAGCCCCTCAACGAGCAACTCAATCACTTGATCAAGGGCCACTCCGTGCACACGGGTGTCGACATTTCGGGCGGGGTCTATCTGCTCACCATGGATCAGATCCCCGAGGAGGACGTGACGCTCCTTCTGACCGCTGCCCACGTGACGCTCGTGGCGGCGAGGGGATCACTGGCACAGCAACTCGCCATACCGACGGACGAGTTCGGTCTGCCCGCGCTCCTCGAGACGCAGTACATGGAGGAGGAACCTTCGGCGCCCCTCCCATTCATGGAACTCTCCTATTTCAATGGTTTAGGCGGATTCACGCCGGATGGAAGAGAATACGTCATCTATCTGGGCCCCGATACCTGGTGTCCGGCGCCCTGGGTGAACGTGATCGCCAATGCCGCCTTCGGCACACTGGTGAGCGAGTCGGGTTCGGGCTTCACGTGGTACGGCAACAGCCAGCAGAACAGGCTCACCGGTTGGTCCAACGACGCCGTAAGCGATCCACCATCGGAGGCCGTTTATATCCGAGATGAGGAGAGCGGCACCTTTTGGTCGCCCACGCCACTCCCGATTCGCGAGGTCGACGCATACCGCGTGCGGCACGGCGCGGGGTACACGGTTTTCGAGCACAACAGCCACGCCGTGGAGCAGGAATTAGCGGTCTTCGTTCCGACGGACGAAACAGGCGGCGACCCGGTCTGTCTGAAGCGGTTGCGGCTCCGGAACGACGGCCACAGGCTCAAGCGGCTTTCCGTGACGTTTTACGCTGAATGGACCCTCGGGGATCACCGCGAAAATACGCAACTACACATAGTAACCGAGTATGATGCCCAATCGCGTGCAATTTTGGCTTACAACCGCTTTCATCCCGCATACGGCGACCACGTCGCTTTTGCTGCCCTCACGCCGGCGCCCCATACGGGTACGACCGATCGGATCGAGTTCCTCGGGCGCAACGGCAGCGTGGCCGATCCATCCGCCATGAAGCGAGTGTGGCTGTCGGGTCGCACCGGAGCGGGGCTTGATGCCTGCGCGGCGCTCCAGATCAAGGTAGATTTGGCGCCGGGACAGGAGACCGAAGTGACCTTCCTGCTTGGTGAAGCTCCAAGCCTCGAGGAGGCGCGGGCGGTGATTGCCAAGTACCGTTCCTTTGGCGCCGTTGAGGAAGCCCTGAACCGTACACAGGCATGGTGGGACACGCTTCTCGGTACGGTGCAGGTGGAAACCCCCGAGCTGTCGGTGAATCTGCTCCTGAACCGGTGGCTTCTCTACCAGTCTCTGAGCTGTCGCATCTGGGGCCGATCGGGCTTCTACCAGTCGGGCGGTGCCTTCGGATTTCGCGACCAGCTGCAGGATGTGCTGGCGCTCCTCCACGCCGCCCCCCGGCTTGCACGGGAACATATCATCCGGGCTGCAGGGAGGCAGTTCCGGGAGGGGGACGTTCAGCACTGGTGGCATCCGCCCACGGGGGTCGGCATACGCTCCCGCTGTTCCGACGATCTCCTTTGGTTGCCCTTTGCCGTCGAACACTATGTGCGTTTTACGGGAGACATGGAGATTTTAAATACGCAGATCCCCTTTCTGGACGCACGGCCGCTGGAAGCCGACGAGCACGAGATATTTTTGTCCCCGACGGTGACCAAAGAACGCGGTTCCCTCTACGAGCATTGCCGCCTGGCCATAAAACGCGGGCTCACGCACGGTCCCCACGGTTTGCCTCTCATCGGCAGCGGCGACTGGAACGACGGTATGAACCGTGTCGGTGTGAACGGTCAGGGTGAGAGCGTGTGGCTCGCCTGGTTCCTCATCAGTGTTCTCACGCCGTTTGGTGATCTCGCTGAACGTTACGGGAAGTCAGAGGATGCCGAGATCTACCGGGAACAGGCAAGCGAGCTCGCGGCGGCCGTTGAGAAACACGCCTGGGACGGATCGTGGTACCGGCGCGCCTACTTCGACGATCAGACACCCCTCGGTTCGGCAACGTGCGAGGAGGCGCGTATCGATTCGCTGCCTCAGTCGTGGGCTGTCATCAGCGGAGCGGCCGACCAGGCTCGCTCGGAGCAGGCAATTGCCGCGGCCTGGGAGCAACTGGTGCGTGAAGACGAACGGCTGGTGCTCCTCTTCACGCCGCCCTTCGATAAAGCTCCGGTGTATCCGGGTTACATCAAGGGGTATCCTCCGGGGGTCCGAGAAAACGGTGGCCAGTACACCCATGGGGCGCTGTGGCTGGCGATGGCCCTAGCCCGACAGGGCGATGGTAACCGGGCGAGCACGCTGCTTCGTCTCCTCAATCCTATCGAACACGCGCGAGCGCCCGAGGATGTGGCACGCTATGTGGTGGAGCCCTATGTCCTAGCCGCAGATGTCTACCGACTGGACGGACATATCGGACGCGGCGGGTGGACCTGGTATACCGGGTCGGCGAGCTGGATGTACCGCGTGTGGATCGAAGAGGTGATCGGCCTCACTGTTCGCGGTGAACGGCTCACCGTTGATCCGGTGCTGCCCTCGAGCTGGGAACGGGTTTCCGTGACCTATCGCCGGGAAAAGGCCGTCTACGAGATCACCATCGAGAATCCTGAGGGCGTGGAACAGGGCGTGGCATGGGTAGAGATGGACGGCCGGCGGCTGGAGGACCGTGTTATACCTCTCGAGGAGGGGCTGATCAAGCATCGAGTGCAGGTCCGGCTGGGGACCGGTGAAGAGCCGGCCGCCGGTGAGACGGTCTGAAGGGGCACGACTGCTATCTCCCCAGGTACCGGTACAGCAGATCCTGCCACGCGCTGCCCCTTACTTTTTTGAGAAGCACCCGATTCACGGATTCCCGCAGAGGGCTGCCGTGGGGCAGTGCGAAGCCGTAATTCTGTTTTTCAAAGGTCTGGGAAAGGACCGTCAAGATGCCGGGATAATCCTTGTTGACCAGATATCGAAGGACGGGAGCGTCGTATACGAAAGCATCGACCTTGCCTCGGCCCAAGGCCTCAAGACCTTCTTCCGCCGATGAAAATTGCTGAAAGGATATGCGGGCTTCCACGAGATAAGCGGCGCTGGTGGTATTCGGAATGGACCCCACTCGAACGTTGACCAGGTCCTGGGGTCCCTGAACCGCCGTACCCAGTTTGCTGACCGTGAGGGAGGAGGTAATGGCCGCAGTAAAAGTTGAAATAACAATAATGGAAACGAACATCCAGATGAGCGCCACCAGCCGTCCCGCGGGCGTCACAGGCGCCTTGTCGCCGTATCCCACCGTGGTCATGGTCACTGCGGACCACCAGAACCCGGACCCGACGCCCCGTGCGGTCCCCCGGCCGAACTGAGCCGGATTTCGTTTTCGCTCAAACCACCACACCAGGGCCCCCACCCCCAGAAGCACAAGGGCAAGGGTGGTCACCACCTTGAAAAAGGCCAGGGACAGGAATTTCCTTAAAACCGACCACCAGGGACTCCCCTTCTGCCCACTGACCGCAATACCCAGACCTGAGGTATAGAAAGGGTGGGTGAAATCAAATAGTTCCTCCCGTTCCGAAGTGACGGTCAGCGCAGCAACGGCGGCATCCAGGGAACCGTCCGCCACTCCCGCCAGGATCCCCTGAAGATCGAGTTCCTTAAATTCATAGGACAATCCAAGGGCGGATGCGATCTCCTTCCATAAATCGATGCTGATGCCCGTCCATTCCCCGGTTTTTGTCTTCATTACGAAAGGCGCCACCACCTTGGTGCCCACCACCAGGGTTTCTTGGCCGTCTTTCGCCGTTTCCGATGCGGCAAATGACGGAAAAAGCAATAGGGTAAAAAAGATACCCAAAGGGACTATTCTCTGAATCATCATGGAAGACCTCCTGTTCGCAGCCTCAAAGGGAAAAAATATTCCATCCGGGCGCATCCTTCATATAGCTCAAAAGTAGGTTACACTAAAAAGCGTGAACTTATGGATGAAGGATGCCCAATCATTATTTACTTCGGCTATGGGCCTGAATAATCCCGAACGCCTCCTCAGCGGTTTCCACGTAGTGGAAAAGAGAGACGTCCTCAAGTGAAATAACCCCTTCTTCCGCCATCATTGGGAAATCGATCAACCGTTCCCAGAACCCTTTTCCAAACAAAACAATGGGGATGGGTTTGATCTTCCGGGTCTGAACCAGGGTGAGGGTTTCAAAAAATTCATCCAGGGTGCCGTAGCCCCCGGGAAACACGATCAGCGCCTTGGCGCGCATGAGGAAATGCATCTTTCGGATGGCGAAATAATGAAACTGAAAACTCAGTTCCGGTGTAATATAAGGATTGGGACGCTGTTCAAAAGGAAGCACGATGTTGAGACCCAGGCTCTTTCCGCCCACTTCATGAGCCCCCCTGTTTGCAGCCTCCATGATGCCCCCGCCTCCGCCGGTAGCAATCACATGGTGCAATGGCTCACCCTTTCCTTCATATTTCTGGGAAACCAAACGGGCAAGGCGACGAGCTTCCTCATAATAACGGCTGCTTTGAAGGGCGTGTTCGGCCCTTGTCAGTTTACGTTGCAGGTTTTGATTTCCAGGATCCTGCTTCAACGCTTTCCTGGACTCAGTCAGTTTTTCAGAGGCCGCTTCGGGGCTCAGGGTTCGCGCGCTTCCAAAAATCACAATGGTGGAAGCGATACCGTTTTCCGCCTGGGCCAGTTCGGGCTTCATCAATTCCAGTTGCAGCCGAACCGGACGCAATTCATCCCGCAACAGAAAATCGTTATCCTGAAAAGCCAGCCGGTAGTTGGGAAGGCGGGTTTGGGGACATTCTACATACAATTTTGCGGATTCCGCATCCTCATTGGCTGATGGAAAAGGGCTATGTTCGGGTCTCTTTGAAATCATCAGAACCTCCTTATATCTTGTGTCATATACGATCGATGTTGAGCTTCAACATACGTTTTGATTTACCATATGAAAACGTGTTTGCCAAGAAACCACTCAGCACCGTTGAACAATCCGTTTGCCCAACAGCTATCTCTTCGTGCCTGGATTCAAATAGACCTCGGATTTGTGACGGAGCGGGCGCTGACACGTCAGACCGCTTTTTCCAACTCTTTGATCTTCTGGTGAAGATTTCGTATTCGTGCGCTCAAAACCGTGCAGATGTGGAGGGCGATCTTAGGATGCTCCTCAGCAATCTGTATGAAATCTCGTTTCTGCAAGACCAGAAAACGGGACGAACTCGTGGTTTGAATGGTGGCGGATCGAGGGGCCTCTTCCAGGATGGCCATCTCTCCGAAATATTCACCAATGCCGATGCGGCCGATCTCCATACCGGGATCTCTTTTACTCGGCCGGCTCTTGGAGACAGATACTTCGCCTTCAACAATCAAAAACAAGGCCTCCCCAGGTTCCCCTTCCCTGAAGACCGCCACTCCCTTCGAATAGACAACCTCCCCTACCATGGAACCAATGGCGGCCAGTTTACTCACATCAAGGCCTTCAAAAACCGCGATCTTTCTCAGTTGAAAAATCCTCTCTATGAAATCGATGCCCCGATCCTCTTCCTCCCCTGTTTCGACTCCCGGGGCCCACACGCGCTGCACCGTAGCCGCCATCCGCCGTATGTGGGGATTTTCCGACCTTGTGAAAGGCACCAAAGAATGGATCGTCAGATCGCCGGGACCCTCCGTGGCCATGAGAGAAAGGGTGAGCACGGAGGTAATCCAGTCCCCTTTGGCCAGAAGCTGTAAAAACAATGCCCCATGGCCCACACGCGGATCTGGAAGCGTGAAGTGCCGGTTCCCGATCTTGAGCTGATCTTCGGCCGGCATCTCTTCCAGAAGGGGCACCAGGATTCGGCCAAGGGCGGGGGTCACCACATTGCCCAGAGCCTCGATGCTATTGGCGCGCCGGCGTGGGTCTCCCGAGGAAAAGCCTCTCCACAGAATGCGCATCTGACCGGATGCGTCTTGAATGGATAGGACACGGAGAATGTTTTCCACGGTGCTATTTTTCTCCTGCTCCAGATGATCCATGAGGATATCCCGTCGGGGGCTTTGAGGCAACCGCCTAAGGCGATCGGAAATTGCAAGACATCCGTAGCTTTTCTCAACCTGGAGCCGTGCAAAACGGTAAACGTCCAGGTCTTTGACGTTTAACTCTGCCAAAACCTTAAAAAGACCCTCGCGCACCCTCTGTCCGGGGAAACTGAGAGATTCCACCAGGACCAGTGGATTCTGGTAGTCGCTGTTTTGAATCATTTCCATGGCTTTTGCGCTGATTTCCGGGGTGGCATCCCCCATGAGGGCAATGACCCTTACGAGGCATGGGTCACCCTGAATATGCAAGGCTGCCAGGGCCGCCAGGCGAACCCTGTCCGAAGGATGGGACAAGTAGGGAAGTACCGCGTCGTTATGCTGAGGGTCTTTCAACTGCCATAAGGATCGAAAAAGGGCGCAGAGGATGTCCAACTCTTTTTCAGCAGCGAGCATCTCCCGAAGCGCCCCCACAAATGCCCCGTTTCCCGACTCACCCGAGGCGATCACCCCGGCCCACCTCTCCTGGGGCTTTTTAGACCGGAGAAAAGACGAAATAACTTCCAGGTACTTCTCCGGGGCATTTCCATAGAGCCCGGCCAGGAAATAACCCCTTATTTCAGGGGATGAAACGGATTGGAAGCCTTCGAGGTTCCAGTCCCGGCTGATTTCAGGGGGGAATCGATTGGCGGCCTTTGCCATGGCCAATAAAAGCTGGGGCTCAACGGAATCCGCCAGATCCCTGAAAATCGGAATGGCCTCTTTCCCTGACCGAGCCGAAAGAAACTCCAGCAAACCAACCCGCGTCCGGTCATCTTCCCTTTTCAGAACCGTTAAAACCGCATCATCAAAACCGGGAACATCCTGGTCCCTCAGGAGTTTCCCATACCATAGACAATCCTTTCCTCTGGAGTTGAGAAAAGACTCCAGGAGCTTGGCCTGCATCTTCTTGTCCCTGAAAATACGCACCGCTTCCCCCGGCGCCAGAGATTTCAGATCTATCATGTTTTTGGATATGAGATCCAGAAGGATCCGGGAATAGTGCCTCTTGAGGATAAAATCGTAGGCCAGCCACACCCCCATGCACACCAGGGCGATGATGGAAAGATAGCGCGGATGAAACAGATCCCCCAAAAACAGAATGAGCCCCGATCCCACGAGGGTACCGATCCTCACCACGGTTCCCCTGAGAAAGGGCCGTACAACGGCGCGCTGAGAGGGATGAAACAATCCCATCAGGATAGCCATGGCCGGCGTGTTGATGGCGGTCCGAAACACATTGGTCGATATCCTGGCGTACATGGCCGAGTAAATATCAAAACGGAACAGGAGGGCCAGGAAAGCAATCACGTAGTTAAAGGGATGAATCATGAGGGCCACGGGGATGCCCCATTTTCCATAGAGCTTGCCCACAAAAAGGAGGATGACCAGGCTGATGCTGTTGAGAAATCCCCGAAAAACCGCAAAGAACCTGATCATGCCCCCTTCCGTGGCGTAGTTCTGATTCACTGCGAAATTAAACTGATAATTGATGATGGTAATCACGATATTGGCCATGAGGGATAAGGCGATGAGCACCTGGATGAGGGTGGATTCCTTCATCAGGGGCAGGATCTTCCTGAATTCCTGGACAATGTTCGTTCGCAATTTCCCCTTTCCTTTCTTCTCGGCGGCCTGGTCGCGCACCAGCAGGGTGGGGTAGAGATGCCCCATTCGATGAACCACGGCAGCCGCCACCAGGGAGAGGACAAAATAGGCCAGGAGAAGGTTGTCCAGAGTAATCAGTTTCGCCAGGGGGCTCGTAGCAAAACTCCCCAGGATCGCCCCAATCACGCCGCCTGCGCTTATAAGGGGAAAGATCCGCTTGGACTGGCGGGTGTTGAAAAGGTCATTGGCCATATTCCAGAAGACCAGGGCCAGGAGAACTTCCAGTTGGCTCTTCAACAAAAAGAGGACCGGATAAAGGAGGTCCCAGCCCAGGGGAATGGCAAAACGCAGGACACCCACCACGGTTCCGCTCCCCACCAGCATGTAAGACAAAAGCCGGCTGTCCGGCATCCTGGCCATAATTCCCGTCAGCACCCCCATGATGAAAAAAGTGACAACGGCATTGATCATGTACATGATGGGGAGGTATTGCACCCCGTAGCGTTTAAGAAAGGCCGTCTCGGCAGTGTTGGTAAAGAGAATGTTTCCCACATGGATGACAAAGAGCAACAGCGCCACCCATAAAAAAAGGGCCGTTTCCTCCTCGTAAAGGTTGAGCCATTTACGGAGCAATCGGTACATCCCGTCACCTCATCCGGAAAGGCGCTGCCGATCCAGGAGTTCGTTGATGCCGCTGTATACGAGTTTCACGTCTGCGGGCAGTTGGGAACCCGTACAGCGGCGAAGAGCATCTCCATTTCGGTGAGCGGAGATAACCAAATGAATTTCTTCCAGGGGCGCCGCGAGATTTCTGCTAACCGTTCGCTTAAACTGCATCCCCGCGAAGAAAACGCTGACCGCCATAAACACCACCCCCCAGGCGCCGGCATTCCCAAATTGCCGGGCGCGACGGTCCTCCGCGATCATGGCCTCTCGATTGATCTTTCCCAGAAGGACAATGGCAGCGACGGTTTTTCGCCGAGCGGTCTCGTTTCCGAGAAAAGCCCTTGAATAATCGGCTTTGATGGATTCCAGTGCTGCGGGTTCTTCTTTTTCGGTGATGTTGTTTTGAGCGCCTTGGAGGGCGTCTGAAAAAGCCGTCTTCAAGGCCGGGTCGGCATGGGCATCGTGGCTGATCATAGCCAGAGATGCAAGCATTTCCTCACATGCCTCCAGTGATCGCTCATTCCGTTCAATGATCACCTCGATTGCCGGCGCCATACGCATGAAAATCCAGATGGATCCCAGCGCCATCATCAGATTGAGTCCGATCAACAACCATGCCCCCAAGCGAACGGATTGTGCCGCCTTCATGGTTATACGCCCTCCATCAATCGGGAAATCGCCGCTTCAGTGGAAACGATCACCAGTTTATCTTCCGCCTGCAGCGGTTCATCGGGGGAAGGTTGCATCAGCCGACCCGGCGTACCGCGACGGATGGCCGCCACCATAACACCGAAACGTTTCGGAAGCGCAAGCGCTATAAGGTTTTTCCCTACCATTGACGGCTGGGTCAGAATCTCGGTGAGGTGCAGGTCGTCTCCGATGGATGTCTGAGCGATAACATGGCGATAAAGGAGACGGTTGGCAAAACGACGACCGAATTCCTGCTCCGGATTGATGATCTGGTGGGCGCCCACCAGTTGTAAAATGCGCTGGTGCATTTTATCATTGGCCCGCGAAACAACAAAAGGGGCGCCCATTTGGCGAAGCAACGCCGTGCAGATGATAGAAGATTCCTTGGAATCATCACCGATGGCGCAGACCACGGCGTCTCTTTTCTCAGGCCGGAGACGGACCAGTTCGTTCTCGTCGGCGGCATTTGCCACCACCGCTTCCGTTACAAAGGAAGAGGCTTCCTCAACCAGGCTTTTGCGGGAATCCACCGCAAGCACCTCAGCGCCCTTTTCAGACAGTGTACGGGCCAGCGACATACCGAAGTGGCCCAACCCGATGATCAATATCTGTTGCGACATATTCGTACACTCCTCTATGTCAAGTTGATTTTCGCATCCGGACAACGCGACTCGCGGGCGGACACATTCCGGCTCAAAAGCATAAAGAGGGTCATGGGTCCAATGCGCCCGGCAAACATGGCCACCATGATGATTACCTTTCCGATTTCATCCAAACCGGCCGTGGCGCCTGTGGAAAGGCCTACTGTCGCGATGGCCGACGTGGCCTCGAAAATAATGTCCCGGCCTGATATTTGTTGCGTCACTTCAAGCATCAGGACCACAGCAAACCAGACCACGGCAACGGATGCAACGATGGTGATGGCGCGATAGATCGTTTCAGAAGGGACCCTTCGATTACGGAATAGGACGCCGTTACGATTGTTGACATTGGCCCAGAAGGTCATACCCAGGACGGCAATGGTGGTGGTCTTGACTCCACCGGCGGTTCCCCCGGGACTCCCCCCGATGAACATGAAACAGATCATCACCATGAACATGGGGCTGATCGCGCCCGCCATATCCACCGAATTAAAACCCGCGGTGCGGAGTGTGGCGGATTGAAACCAGGCATTATGAATTTTATCGGCCATGGTCAACCCGGATAATACGCCGTTCCATTCAAAGGCCAGAAAAAAAAACATCCCGGAAACCAGCATGACCGCCGTGGTGATGAGCGCAATACGGTGGGCAGTGGGGATTCGGCGGCCCATGAACCATTTGGGGGAAACAAAGCTGGTGGCTGGGGCCATGCCCCCGAAAATGATGAGCGCAGCCACGGTGTGCAAAACAAAGGGATTGTTTCGGTAAGGGATCATGCTGTCGCTCTGCAGGGAAAAACCGGCGTTGCAGAAAGCGGATACCGCCGTGAACAATCCTCTCCAGGCGGCCTGCCCGGATGCATCTCCCGAGACAGAAAACAACCCGAACAGAATCAGAGCGCCGATGACTTCCACAAAGAACGTGAATTTCAGAATCCTGATGAGGGCATCCGCCAGGTCTTTGTGACCGGTGTCCGTCATGCTGACCAGAACACGCTCCTGGCGCAGGCTCAACCGCCGTCCCATACCATGCAGAGCAACAGCCGCGATACTCATGATACCCAGCCCCCCCAGTTGAATCAGTAACAGAATCAAAGCCTGGCCCAGAAATGTAAATGCCTCCGGGGTATCGAGAACAACCAGACCGGTAACGCAGACCGCACTCACAGAAGTAAATGCCGCATCCACAAAGGCAATACCCCCCGGTCTTGTGGCATGGGGAATGATAAGGCAAAACGTGCCCAAAAAACAGAGGGAGAGGAACGTGCTGACCAAAAGACGCGCCGGGTGATTAAAAAGCGTTTCCCACCAATACCCACTTCTTTCCCGCATGGGCGTTGAACGAAAAAGCAGAATAACCGTCACCAAAGCGAGAGCAAGGGCCACGGCACCCGTGTGTCCCATATAGAGCGATGCGATGAGCAAACCCCCAAAGAAAAGGCCCAAGGCGGTATAGATAGCCTTCAAGCTTCCCGATTTCCGCCGCCATGCCCAATAACTAAATAGAAGTTGGGCGACTAGAGCGGATGCCGCAAGGGTGGCCTGAGTGATGAAAGGCGGCACTCGTCCTGAGATGATGATTGAAAAACAGACGGTGGCCGAGACAGTCAGCGCAGCCCATCGTGCGCGGTGCAAACAGCCGTCCATTCCGGCCTTTTTTCCATAATCTGCGTGAGGCTTGAAATCAACCAGCGCAAATGCGGCGCCGATGAGGCAGACCTGACCCAGCAATGCCGCAACGGGATCCCCGGCAAGATAAGGCAATGCCGCCAAAAAGCTACATAGAGCAGCTACGGCGCCCAGAATCCTGCCTGTATGGGAACTGCGAAGCATAAGGAAAGCGCAGAGGGTACAGGAAACAGCGGCCGTGAAAGCCACAGCGAGACGCCAGATAGGCGGCATGCCACCGCCAACATTGAGATACGCTAACATGAACGGCGCCGGCGCCCCGGCCAGCAAGACGCCCTGAACACCGGCCCGTTTAATGGATAAGGGTAAACGCGTCATGGAAATCCGAACCGCAAAATACGGTTGCGGTCCCTACACCTCAAACCAGCCAGAGGACTGCCCCTTCAAGTTCCTGAAAGAGGGTTCGACTCACCGAACCCACAAAGACCTTTTTTAAGAAACCCATCACCTTGCCGGTCCGGCCAACAGCGACGGCGGCAAAATGTCCGGAACCGGCCTCTTTGATGATGGCTTTTGCCGCATTGGCTTCAGGAATAACCTTGGAGCGAATCCGTTCCTCCGAAATGCCGTCTGCAACCAGTATCTCCTTGCTCTTAAAAAGGATCTCCTCCACCGCTGTTTCCCCCATAGTCCCTTTTCTGGAAATGGCCAGGAGGGTCACATCCTGATTTTGGGCCTGCCCCAGAATGAACCCCACATGATCCAGCATGCGATGAGAAGAATCAGACCCATCCACGCAGGCCAGCACATGTTTCCGCTCGGGGTCGGGTTTTCGGCAGATCCAGAGGGGAAAGCCCCATTCCTGCTCAAACAAAACGCTGGTGACGCTTTCATCAAAGCTTTGTTCCAACCGGGAAAGACCGCGTCGACCCAGCACGACAGCATCATATTTTCCTTCAGATCCCTCTTGAATGATTTCATTCACTTTAGAGAGCCTGCGGGCCCTGAGTTTCGTGGAGACCTGTTCCTCTTCGAAACCCAGTTTCAAAAGTTCCCTCTTTGCCTCATTCAAAGCCTTTCGCCCTGTGGCTTCTGATTTCTTGTTCTGGAGTTCCGTTTCCCGATCCGCCTCAAAACGACCCGG
>Ga0075112_1000377_pt1 | contig 20006 bp, 19 predicted proteins | sample AntAceMetag02UKF_FD_69783 | JGI IMG/M metagenome (GOLD analysis project Ga0075112, IMG submission 69783) | Saline lake microbial communities from Ace Lake, Antarctica - Antarctic Ace Lake Metagenome 02UKF | ecosystem: Environmental > Aquatic > Non-marine Saline and Alkaline > Saline | place... | reverse complement strand
TATAAACACATTCCCCTGTTCATTACCTCTCGAAAGAACATGATATAGCGCCCCGCTAAATTCTATCCTCCATGGTCTTGACATAGTTCCATCTATATCACCGGTACGAAAAAATGTCAACTTAGTACACTAATCAAGATGTGACCCTACTTCTTCCATCTCCTCTTTGGAACGGGTAGACCAGTGGGGAAGTTTAGTGGCCAGCTTCACTTTGTCCCGGTATCCGTTTTTTGACAGGACACTCCCCAAAAAAGGTTCGCTTTTCCCATTGTGATACGGGGCTGCCGTATCAAGATAATTTACCCCGCTGTCAATTGCAGAATAGAGCTGTCGTTCAGCCAGTTCTTTATTGATGGCGTTCATCCTTGTGGGGAATCTCATACACCCATATCCGAGAATCGAGAGTTTATCTCCGTTTTTCGGGACACTTCTGTAAAGCATGGATATCTCCTTTCACGAAAGGCGCAGGTCTGAATTCTACCCACTGGACTTTCTTGGCTAGGCATTGTGTCGTTGGCTCACCAAGTGATGGGGTCTGCCGTTGACTCTTACTGTTTCCCGAAATTGGAGCTAAGAGTCAAAGGCAGACTTGACCCCTTTTTTAACGTTGATAGAGGTGTATCCCCGGTTGGAAATAAAAAATGCGCATGATTGGATATGCCGTCTTCCTCATTCTATTAATTGCTCGACACCAATTCCCATGGCTTCCGCCAATTTTGTCAAAGTAGATTTTCTTGGAGTGACACTGCTGGTTTCCAGCCTTGCCAGAGCTGATTGTTTCATTCCCGCTTTATCTGCCAATTCAGCTTGAGTAAGTTTGAAATGTTCCCTCCAGGCCTTTATAAGGCTATCGCCTCGAACATTTGCTTTCACAACCTCATTCGGAAACCAGACGTCAGATTCATCCAATTCAATTTGGTTGTGGACTCGGATCAACGCTTGGTATTCGTTCCACGGAATAACAGCAAATGCAGGTTTGCCATTTTGGGAAATGATTTGTGGATCGGTATGTGCGTTCATCTCTTTTTTTCACCTCTTGAATTTTAATGATTTTAATGACATTGGCATAGTCGAATAGCACCCGGTAGCGCCCCACCCTTAATGCGATAACCATATTGGTGATTTTTTAGTTCTGTAATATTAATGCGTTCACTTTGAGGGAAGGTAACCAGTTGGTCCACACAGTGATGAATGGACTCCCTGTATCGTTTGGGAATCTTTTTCATCTGCTTACGTGCCCGGTTATGCCAAATGATTTCATTCATAAGGGACGTATAACATATTATAACATGTTGTCAACATAATAGATAACAAATGATAACATTAAGCAGAAGTGGTTTTTCTGGGGCATATCGCTTGACCCTTTTCCTATGCAATGTTTTCCGAAAGTCGTTTGAGGGAATAGATGCCATCCAACCCTTGGACGGGCTTTGGGCGTTTCTCATGCCTTGATGAAAAATGTCCCTTAAAGCCCAGGTAAATCCGGGAAACAAACTCCTTTGTACCGATGATGCCGCTGTCGGAGAAATACCTGGTCCGGCAGCGAAATCTGTCCACAACACTCAGATCAATCCCTTTAGATCTGTCTTCCATTTCTTTCACAAGCCCGCCCTTTTCGTAGACGAATCGCCTGTAATGGGCAAGCCTCGTTTTTGCGCCCTTTAAAGCGAACTCCCTCAGACCGAAATCCATGGAAAGAAACTTTTCCCGGTGGTGGTTGACGTCGCCATCGACCAAGGAGGATGCTTTGAGATGAGTCGACCCACAACCCATCAAAATCCGACTTTTTTGGTTGATGGGGTCATACATTATTGTGTGGCCAACATTCCTGGTGCGGTGCCGAGAACATCGACATTCGCCCTCACAAATGTAACTTTCCCTTATGTCTTGGATATCGCCAATAAAGGGATCGTACGAGCCACCAGAGAGAACCGTGCCCTCGCATCTGGGATAAACGCGTGCAAAGGGGTCATCACGCATCCTGCTTTGGCAGGGTCTGTGGGGTGTGTTTGCGTGGGTGTTGATAAGGCATTATGCTGAGGATCACGTGCAAAAAATGCTAGCCTGTTTTTCGAACAGTATACGCGGTCCATATAAAAGGGCGTGCCTTTCAATCTGGTCGAGGGTACGAATAGAGCTACTGATTGCATAAAGAGAGGTGATAAGCATATCCTTGATATCGAGAATAGAACTCATTGTTTGCATGTGGGGCAATCTTTGTGGTATTCAGGGATACGTGTTTTGGTTGAGGGCAGGATAGCTAAAATGCTTAAAGGAATATCGCTGTTTCAGAGGCTTACAATGTTACATAATAAATTAGTTTACATAATTTAAGATGACAATGACAGCCGGTTCATTCCATCCGGAAAATTGCCGCAGCGTTGAGAGATCAACAACAGCCGTCATCGATCTTGACGCCGTAGCCCATAATGTTTCGGGGATACGGAAGAAGGTCGGAAGGAAGTGAGAGCTTATGGCTGTGGTCAAGGCCGACGGGTATGGGCATGGTTCGGTCGAAGTCTCCTTGGCAGCCCTCAAGAGTGGGGCAGATAGCCTTGCAGTTGCCCTTCCAGAAGAGGGGGAAAGGCTTAGGTCAGCGGGAATTGATGCCCCCATCCTGGTCTTGGGGCCCATTCAACCCGAAGAAGCCTATAAGATAATTCGTTCCCGTTTAGACCAAACCTTGTGCTCCCTTGAACTTGCGGATGCCCTTGATCAGGAAGCCCGCAAGGCCTCTGTCCGGGTTAATGTACATGTGAAGGTGGACACGGGGATGGGCCGTATTGGACTTTTTCCCTGGGATGTCCCGACCTTTTTACGAAAAATCAGGCAATTCAGAAGTCTGGATGTGGTGGGAATATTCAGCCATTTCTCTTCAGCGGATCATGCAGATAAGGCCTTTTCAAAAAAACAGATCGAGGTTTTTGATGGCGTTATTCGAGAAATCGGACTCACGGGGTTTCAAATCCCAAAGAAACATATGGCTAACAGTGCTGCAGTTTTAGACCTTCCTGAATCGTACTACGATCTTGTTAGGCCCGGTATCATAGTTTATGGCCTCTATCCCTCCGGAGAGGTCAGCTGCAATGTGGAGTTAAGGCCGGCAATGACGCTAAGAACAAGGGTCTCGTTTGTGAAGAAATTGCCTCCGGGCGCGGATATCGGTTATGGAAGGACTTTTGTTACGAACAAAGAGACCACGGTGGCAACGCTGCCGGTTGGATACGGGGATGGCTATAGCCGATTGTTATCGGAACATGGCGAGGTGTTGATCAAAGGCCGGCGGGTCCAGGTGATTGGCCGCATCTGTATGGACATGAGCATGGCTGACGTTTCCGGCATAGACAACATTGGGCCGGGAGAGGAAGTGATTCTATTCGGGGAGAACCTGTCTGCGAATGAAATGGCAGAGAAAATTGGTACCATATCGTATGAAATCGTCTGCTCGGTGAATAAGAGAGTGCCCAGGATATACGTATAAGGGGAGCAGAGGGTTCGGCGCCCACGGTAAAGGCGAAAATGTTGATATGAAAAATTGGGATTGATCCTCTTCGGGAGAGATGATGTCAAAAGAACTGATGCTTGGCTCTGAACCGTTTTCGGCCTTAGATACGCCCTGCATTCTAATCGACCTCGATGTTGCGGAAAAAAATATAGTGCGCATGCAAGAAAAGGCGGATAAATACGGTGTTTTTCTCCGGCCCCATATCAAAGCGCATAAAATTCCTGAGTTGGCACACATGCAGCTCCGAACGGGGGCATGCGGTATATCGGCATCCAAGATATCGGAGGCTGAAGCCATGGCCGAATCGGGGATTGACGACATTTTTATTGCCAATCAAATCGTCACAGAAACAAAGCTCAATCGACTGGCTGCCCTCTCTCGGCAAATAAAGGTATCCGTGGGTCTGGACAGCTTAATCGGCGCCCGAATGCTCTCGGAGGTGTTTTCTGCTGCGGGGTGCCCGATGGACTATTTGATTGAGATCAACAGCGGACTGGATCGGTGCGGCGTTTTGCCCGGCGAAAAGGCCGTCCGGATGTTCAAAGCCATACGGAATCTGCCATCTATCAGGTTCAAGGGGATATTTACGCATGCGGGTCATGTATATTCCAAAAATTCTCTCAAAGAAGTAAAGAATGTTAGTCATCACGAAAGCGCAGTGATGTCGGAGACAACAAAGTATTTTCAGGAGATGGGGGTTCCTTCTGAAATCGTTTCTGTCGGGGCCACACCGACCATGAAGGTCTGGCAGGGCCATGAAGGGGTTAATGAGCTGCGTCCGGGCAATTATATCTTTAACGACGTCATGCAGGTCAGCCTGGGAGTGGCCGGGCTGGAGGACTGTGCCCTCACGGTGCTTGCCACCATCATTAGTAAGCCCGAACCTAATCGGGCCATAATTGATGCAGGGAGCAAGGTTTTTGCCCTGGATAAAGGGGCGCACGGAAACGAGATGTTGAAAGGTTTTGGCATGGTGCTTGGAAAAAATGCCGCCATTGATAGACTCTCTGAAGAGCATGGGATCATGAGCATTGATCCTCGTGAAGACCTGGAAATTGGTGATATGGTTCACATTATCCCCAATCATGCCTGCACGGTAGTGAACCTTTTCGATAGGGCATATGGGGTGAGGAGTGATCAGGTTGTAGATCTATTTCGTGTTACCGCAAGAGGGAAGGTTCAATAGTCCAAGCCGGTACAAGAACTTGATCTGGTTCGATTCGTTAACCTGTGACGATCTTGAAATAGACAATATGGGGAGGGGAAAGGCATTACAGGTTTTGCCAGCCAGGTGAATAGGGCATTTGATTAATCAGTGTTCATTTCCAGACCTCGGGAGGTATAATATGAAACGTTTTGCGTTGGTATTTTTTCTTTTGGTATTGATGGTGTCATTTACCGGCAACGTTTTAGCCGCTGACTCAACGAAGATTAAATTGTCATACAACGGACCGCCGGATATCTTTAAGAGCCCGAACCATGCCTATGCTGCAATTTTCAAAAGGATCGTCGAGCTGGAGTCCGGCGGTAAATTTGAAGTGGTCCTTTATCATTCCAGCCAGTTGGGAAAAGAGCGGGACCGTCTTGATCAGCTCAAGACCGGCGTCTGTCAGATGAACATCGCTTCCCTCGGCGGCCTGAGCCAGATCTACCCCCAGGCCTATCTTTTCTTCATCCCCTTCCTGTTCAGCAGCTATGAAGTGGCCCACGAGGTCCTGGACAACAGCCAGTTCATCAAGGATTTCAGATCCGACTGTTCTGAAAAGACAGGCCTGCTGCTGCTTGATCCGGTTGAAGTGGGCCAGTTCCTGGTGCTGACGAACAACAAGAGGCCAATCAACAAGCTCTCAGACATGAAGGGCATCAAGTTCAGGGGAATGGACCCGGGCCAAGTCGCTTTTTACAAGGCCTTGGGCGCCAGCGGCATACCTATTGCCTGGACAGAGGTCTATACTTCCTTGCAGACCGGCGTGGTTGACGGCCAGATGAATCCTCCTGCCATAATCGTCTGGGGCAAACTCTTTGAAGTTCAGAAATATCTCACCATGACCCGGCATATGTACGGGGTCCAGTATTCCATGGTCAACCCGAAATGGTTCAAGAGCCTCAGCCGCGAGGACCAGGCCCTCATAATGAAAGCCCACCGTATGGCTGTGAAATCTGTTAGAGGGCTTGACCAAATCCTGGAGACCAGTGATCTCACATTCTTAGCGAAAGAAGGCATGAAAATAAACCAGCCTTCACCGGCTGAGATCAAAAAGATGCGTGATGTGGGCCAGCCGGCCTATACCAAGTGGTTGTCCGAAAAAGTTGATAAGTCCTGGATTGACAAGATCATCAAGGCTGCGGCCGAAGCTGAAGTCGTTGTCAAGGAACGGCAGAGCACGTTCTAAATAGGCACTCCGGGCCCAAGGCGGATTTTGGGCCCGGCTTTTTTGAAACAGCCCATGGGCACCCGAATAGAGGGCAATGACCCTCTATCGGATTTTTCACGTTTGGTTTTTTTACGAAAACGGACTATGTGATAAAGGGAGGATGTTGATGCCTGGCCCAGATTCGACAAAAAGTACCCTACAGGTTGGTTTCAGGGCTTTTGCTGCCAATAGCGGTGAAATAATCGACAAGATCACCATGTGGATCTGCGCGGCCTTGCTGGTTTTGATGACTCTCGATCTGCTGGTGGGCGTGTTTTGTCGCTATGTCCTTTTCAATCCTTTCATGTGGACCGAAGAGGTGTCCAGATACATGATGATTTGGGTGGCCGCCCTGGCTATGGCCAGCTGTGTTAAAAGGGGCGAGCACCTGTCCATTCGGTTTCTGATAGCCCTCCTTCCCCAGGGCGTGGCCTTTGTGCTTGACCTGTTTTTGAGGGCCATCCTTTTTGCTTTCCTGGTCATCCTGACCTGGTATGGCATCGACCTCGTGCAGTCTAACGTTGAGTATTCCTCCCAGGCCCTGGATATCTCCATGGCCATTCCTATCAGCGCCGTCCCGGTGGCCGGGGCTTTAATGCTGATCCAGTTGGTCATTGTCACCTACCTGGGACTGACGAGCAGGGAAAAACAAAAAGACAGCGAATAGAGGGATCATATGCTAACTGTTGTAGTCATTGTTTTTTTTGTCCTGATTCTCTTGGGTATGCCGATCGGTTTTACCCTTGGAATCTCGGCCTTAGCTGGGTTCTTGACCTTAGGCGATCTCAACATGCTTAAGCTCATTCCACAACGCTTTTTTTCGGGGATGGACCTGTTTCCCCTGATGGCCATCCCTTTTTTTATCCTGGCCGGCGAGATAATGAACAAATCTTTGATCACTGAACGACTGGTCAATTTCTCCAATTCTTTGATCGGACATCTCAGGGGAGGGATGGGGCACGTAAACATCTTGGCCAGTATCTTTATGGCGGGCGTGAGCGGCTCAGCCGTGGCTGACGTCTCGGCCCTGGGCTCCATGCTGATTCCGGCTATGGAGAAAGAGGGGTACACTCGTAAATACGCCGCCGCCATCACGGCGGCCTCATCAATCATCGGCCCTATCATACCCCCGAGCATTGTCATGGTCATCTATGGCTCCATGACCGGGGTTTCCATTGCCGGACTCTTTGCCGCAGGCATCATCCCCGGCCTTGGCATGGGTCTGATGTTGATGTTGATGAATTACACTATCAGCAAGAAGCGTGGTTTTCCCAAGCGGGAGAGACATGCGTCAATAAAGGAAGTCGCCTTTAACTTTCGCCGTGCCGGTTGGGCCTTGGTGGCTCCGATGATTATCGTCGGCGGGATCTTAGGCGGGATATTCACCCCCACTGAGTCGGCCGCCGTGGCGGTGGGTTATTGCTTTATCGTCGGTTTTTTTGTCCTCAAGACCTTGAAGCTGAGACACCTGCCGGAACTCCTTTTTAAAACGGCTCGCATTACCGGGATGACTTTTGTTATCGTCGCGTTTGCTGCCAGCCTGGCCTGGATCTTGACCTGTGAACAGGTTCCTCAAATGCTGGTCGAACAGCTTCTCGGCATCAGTACAAACAAGTATGTTATTCTGATTATAGTCAATATTTTCCTGCTTGTCGTTGGCATGTTCATGGACGTCATCGCCTCGCTGATCATTCTCAGCCCGATACTGGCACCGGTGATGGTTGCCCTGGGCGTTCATCCGATACATTTTGGCATTGTCATCACTATTAATCTCTGTCTGGCCTTGGTGACGCCCCCGGTCGGGGGTTGTCTCTTCGTGGCCAGCGGGATTGCAGGCGTCTCCATGGAAAGTATCACACGGGAGATTTTACCGTTCATCATAGTGGCTATTATCCTGCTGGCCTTGGTCACGTTCATACCGGCCATTACCTTGACTATCCCCAGGCTGTTCGGGTTTATCTAACAGGTTAATATTTAACAGGAGTGATTCTATGTTCGATATTTTGATCCAAGGCGCAACCATCATCGACGGCACCGGGAGTCCAGGTTGGATTGGTGACGTGGCAATCAAAGACAAACGCATCAAGGCGGTGGCCGGAAAGATCGATGGCCAGGCCGCCAGACGACTGAGCGCAAAGGGACAGGTCGTTTCTCCAGGCTTCATTGATTTGCACGGCCATTCCGATATCCATCTCTTAGACCATCCGGACGCGCAAATAAAGCTTCGCCAGGGCGTTACCCTGGATACGGCCGGGAACTGTGGCTTTTCCGTGGCGCCACTCAGTTCGAACAGTGGCGAAGCAGTGCTCAATAACTGCCTGACGGTCCTAGGCAAGCCCTCTCAACCCATAAAATGGCTGTCTTGGGCCGACTATGCAGACACCATGCAAGCGCGCGGTCTTTCCACAAACATGACCCTCCTGGTTGGCCACGGAACGGTGCGTACCCTGGTCATGGGTTTTTCGAACCAGCAGCCCAACCCGGAGCAGTTGGGGCGGATGAAGGATATATTGGGCGAGGCCCTTGACCAAGGGGCTTTGGGCATGTCCACGGGCCTGATCTATCTGCCCGGGTGCTATTCAAAGACCCATGAACTGGTCGAATTGTCCAAAGTCATCGCCCAAAAAGGTGGCATATACACCTCCCACACCAGAAATGAATCAACGGATGTACTCTCTTCTATTGAGGAAGCGGTGACAATCGCCCGTGAAGCCGACGTACCGGTTCAAATTTCCCACCTGAAAATCTCAGGATCCCAAAACTGGCATTTAGCGGATAAGGTGGTCGCAATCCTCGAACAGGCCCGTGCTCAGGGTCTCGATGTAACCTGTGATGTCTACCCATATGTCCGCGCCAGCACAACTCTGTTGGCCGTGTTACCTCCCTGGGCCTTGGAGGGAGGTGTACCGGCCATTATGGCCCGCCTTGGGGATTCGACCCAACGTAAGCGGATCATTGCCGACATGAAGGCCAGTCTGCCCGGCTGGCACAATTTCTACATAGACTCCGACTGGGACAACATCACCATAGCTTCGCTCCAGGGCGATCAAAACCAGTCCTACGAAGGCCAAACCATCTCGGCGTTGGCGGCCTCTAAAAAACAGGATCCCTTTGATTTTGCCCTCGACCTTCTTTTGGCCGAGGAGTGCGGGGTGTTTTGTGTCTACGAGTTGATGAACGAAGAAACCGTAGCCCGCTTTATTTCGCTTCCGTTTGCCATGGTCGGTTCGGACGGCGTGCCGAACGGCAGCAAACCCCACCCCAGGCTCTACGGCACGTTTCCCCGCATCATCGCGCGCTACGTCCGGGAGTTGAAAATATTGAGTTTGGAGGAAGCGATCAAGAAAATGACTTTCCTCCCGGCCCAGCGATTGGGCCTGAGTGATCGGGGGGTCATAAAGCCGGGCAACTGGGCAGACCTGGTTCTCTTTGACCCGAAAGAATTTACGGACACGGCCACTTATAGTGACCCCTGCCAGTACCCCAGAGGGTTGAACACAGTGATGGTCAACGGTGAAGTCGTCATCGATGGTCCCACTCATACGGGCGCCACACCGGGGATCTTTGAACGTCGAAGGATGTAAAAAGACCCTGCGACGGAATGGATTTGCTCAATCTAAAATGTAGTACCAGAGAATTTGAATAGGATACAAAAGACCCTCATTCAAACGGAATAAGAAAAGTCATAATCAAGCCTTTCAAAAGGTCCTTGACAATTGAACCATGAATCTGGCAAAAGACAGTTTTTTGTTAAACGGCGCGGTTGGATTGAATCTACACAGGAATAGGAGATGAGATGGGCGAAAAAACAAAGATTGGTATAATAATTTGTGACCGCTATCGCAGGTGTGCTGGTGGAAAATGTTTCAGATCGTTGCAGAATAGGGAAGGTGCCTTTAGCAGGTACAAAAATGTGGAAGTTGAATGCGTCGGGTATACCAGTTGCGATGGGTGTCCCGGCGGTAATGTTGAATACGCTGTGGAGGAAATGAAGTCAAACGGAGCAGAGGTGATACATCTTGCCACTGGACTCATTGTGGGGTATCCCCCATGTCCCCACATCGATTATTTTCATGACTTTATCAAGACAAAATATGGTCTTGAAGTTGTTTACGGCACACACCCTATCCCTCAAAAATACCTCAACATGCACGATCAGTTGGGGACATGGAATGAGCCCGGGTGGCAAAACATTATTCAACCGACCATGGCGGATGAGGAGATTCGTTTATCGTATGACTGATATAGATGTACAACGCAAAAAGACCAGGCCGTTAGAACCTGGTCTTTTTATTTTGTCCCATAAGTAGGGCCATCCTGATATCGTACCTGAATCCTGCATATTCCAGCGTGGTCTCGACAAACTCGCTGCTCCCCATCGCTTATCGCCGGCAAGCCGGATCCGATCCCGATACGCCTCTTTAACCGCACGCACCCTCCGGTCGATTGGACCAATCCCCTGGCGGTCAATTCATGGCAGCATCCCTTGGCTGACCACTGTATGTGGCTGGGGGGTCAAGCCTGCCGTTGACTCTTATTGTTTTTGGAGGTTACGAGCAAGAGTCAAAGGCAGACTTGACCCCTTTTTCAATTTCCCGAGGGTAGATGTTTTCATCACCACTGATTATCATGTTTTTTGAGCGATCCATAATGAACAAATACACGCTTTCATCCATATAGCCCATATCTCCCGTATGGAGCCAACCATTCTTTATTGTGTCTGCCGTAGTTTCGGGATTACGCCAAAACCCCTTTGCGTGATATTTCAGGGTATCGACTCGTATAAGTGTCCAAAAATGAAAGGTAGAATAGTCTGCATGTAGTTTCTTGTCGCCTATTTTACAATAAGGCTGGGAAGCCACGTAATCGTTTGTGGGAATATCACGACTATGATCAGGCCTAATTCCATGAGTCTCCAAAAGGGGAACGCCCCCCAATAAATATCCGATGTTTTGATCTCGGGAGGTGCAACGCCTTTAAGATAGAACAGGGCATAGCCAAAAGGGGGCGTCAGGAAGGAATCCTGTAACATGACAGCAATGGTTACGACAAACCAGACCTTGTCAAAACCCAACTGCGCTGCGATGGGGAGGAAAAGTGGAAAGACGATCATGACGATCCCGATCCAGTCGATGAACATCCCCAGGAGAAAACAGATGATCATCATGACAACAAACGTGCCCCATTTTCCAAGCCCGATCGTCATGATAAATTGCTCCACCACATCACCCCCGCCAAGTCCCAGGAAAACGCCGGTGAAGCATGTCGCACCCACAAGAATAATAATGACCATAGATGTAGTCTTGCCGGTCTGGGCCAGAGCTGAATAGAGGCCGCTCCAGGTGAATCTTCCATAGGCTACGGTCATTATGAAGGCGAGGAAGGCACCCACACCGGATGCTTCAGTGGGCGTAGCTATACCTGTAAAAATTGTTCCTAACACCCCTAAAATAAGGATCATCGGTGGAATGAGTGACTTGAGGAGCATCAAAGACAATTCTTTTGTGGAGACAGCCGCTCTTTCTTCCCGTGTAAGCGCTGGACCTGCTTCCGGGTGTACGTAACATTTTAACAGGATGTAGGCAATGTACAGGGCTGAGAGAATAAGCCCCGGGATGACAGCGCCGGCAAAGAGCTTACCCACGGATATGCTGGCCTGATTAGCCATGACGATAAGCATAATACTGGGCGGTATAAGGATGCCAAGAGTTCCCCCCGCAGAGATACACCCACAGCTCAGCCTCTTATCATATCCATATTTTAGCATCACCGGTAAGGCCAGGAGGCCCATTGTCACAACCGATGCCCCGATGATTCCGGTACATGCCCCGAAGAGGGTCGAAACGACCACGACTGCCACGGCTAGCCCTCCTCTTAAGGGACCGAAGAGGTATCTCATGGAGTTAAACAGCTTTTCTGCTACACCGGATTGGTCGAGAATTTGGGCCATGAATATAAAGAGGGGAATTGCCAGAAGGATATAATTATCCATAATTCCATAGATTCGGTTCATAAACATGCCGTAACACTCGGGACCCCATCCTATGAATCCGAAGATTACAGCCAGTCCTCCCAAAACAAAGGCCAGGGGATGGCCCAAAAATAGGCCTACCAAGAGTCCCACGAACATGAGGGCGGTTAGAAGTTCAGGGCTTATATCCATCATAGTTCTTCTCCCCTGATAGCGATGCTTAAGTGTCGAATGAAGATGGCGCAGCCCTGGATTATGAGGAGCAAGGCCATCACCGGAATGATGGTTTTGATGGGGTAAAGCGGTGGGGAGAAAACGCTCCAGCTTCTTTCGCCCATTTCCCAAGAGTTGGCTGCATAAAAAATCCCCTTGTACAGGACTACTGACAGGAAGGGAAAAAAGAATATGAGATAGGTAATAACATCTACAATTGCCTTTGTTCTCTTGTTGAATCTTACATATAGGATATCAACCGCCACATGGGATTTGTGTAACAGGGCATATGCCGCGAGAATCATAAAATAGAAACCGAATAATTGTATGGTGACCTCAAAATTCCATATGGTTGGACGATTAAATACCCTTCTCAGAATAACTTCAAGGACGACCAACAAAATAAGTAGCGCAACAGTCCAATTGAATATCTTTCCCGTCCATTCACTAATATTGTCTATGAAGTCCAATATTCTTTTCAATTTTATTTCTCCACTGAGGCAAATTGATGCCTTTCTGGTGAGAGGGAAGCAGAAAATACCTTGGCCTGCCAACAAGTTAGGTTTTCTGAGACAGGGTGTAAGCCCCTCGGAGACCATTCGTCTTCCGAGAGGCCCATTTGCTAATACTTTCTACTTTGTATAAGCCTTAAGTTCATTAAGGTTAGGTGTGACAAAATTGCGACCGGAACTGAATGGGCTAGAAATCGATCGCCACTCTGCTAAATCATTGAGAAATTTGTATTGAGAATAAGCGATCTTTGCAAACAACGGGTTTGTTTTAGCTGATTCCATGGTGTGTTTATTGACGATTTTTTGAATTTTATCAAGATCTTCATCTTTCAGACGCGTAATTTTTATTCCCTTTTCCAGGAATTTCCTTGTTGCGATGATGTCCTGATATTCAAAATAAGTGTAAGACCATAAGAAATTGGCCATGGCAGCAGTCTTCAGAACTTCTTTCTGTTTTTCCGTAAAGTTATCCCACACCTTCTTATTGATCATTACGCCAAATATGGCGGCGGGCGCATGCCACGGAGGACTGGCCCAGTACTCAGTGACTTCTGCAAGTCCCAGATTCCAGTCAACTGTGGGCGTATTGTACTCACAAGCGTCAACTACACCTTTTTCCAGGGCCTGATAGACTTCAGACCCAGCCAGCATGACCTGTACTCCACCGAGATCCTTCAGGACTTTCCCCTGTATTTTGCCACCCATTCTTATTTTCATGCCTTTGTAATCCGCTATGGTATTGATCGCCTTATGCCCCCTCACTCCGGACTCGGCTGAATGAACACCGTGGGGAATGCAGACAAGACCGTATTTGCCATAGACTTCCTGAATGAGCTCAAACCCGCCTGCCTGGTAAACCCATACCATGTAGTCGGTGGCGGTGAGGCCCATGGGATGAGAACCGATAATATTGAATGCTTCATTTTTTCCTGCCCAGTAACCGCCCCAGTCCGCTCCCATGGGGATTGTCCCTTCCCGGACAGCATTGAAGACCTCGAACGCAGGAACCAGGCTGCCTCCCGGAAAAAACTTGATCTGCAACTGGTCACCGCCTAATTCATTTACAAGTTTAACAAAATGTTTGTCGATTTCAATTAGTTGTATTCCTGCAGACCAAACAGAAGTCATTTTGATTTTTTTTGTTCCAGCAGTTGAGTCAAAAATTCCAAAAACTAAAATAATACTCAACATTCCTAATAAACCCGTCAAAAAAACTTTTCTTTTCATTTTACCCCCCATCGATTTTCAATTAAGGTTGACTTCAGGCCCAGATGTTTCCCCGGTTTTTAATTCACCTCCTTTCTTAACTGCTTCACTGATCAAGCCACATTCTTTAACTAAATTTACAGGTTATTCCACCGTCGACGACCAACTGGGCCCCGGTGATGTATTTGGCCTCGTCCGAAGCGAGAAAGAGCGCAGCATAGGCTACATCCCAGCCATCGCCCATCTTCTTCATGGGACACTGGGCATCTCGGATCTTGATCATTTTTTCTATGTCTCCACCGGCATATGTGTTTTTGAGCGGCTCAACAATCATGGGTGTATTCAGCAAGCCAGGGAGGATACAATTGGCGCGGATATTTTTTTCGGCGTAGTCCAGTGCAATTGTCTGCGTCAACTGAAGGATGGCTGCCTTGGTGACGCTGTATCCTACGCATGAATAGCCGATGTAACGGGTGGCTGAAATGGATGAAATGTTGACGATTGCTCCGCCACCCTGCTTTTCCATGTAAGGGAGGGTATGTTTGCAAGTAAGAAATTGGCTCTTGAGGTTGACGGTAAGAATATGGTCCCAGCTTTCTTCACTTGTTTCCACAACACCCCCAACCTCAACAATCCCTACGTTGTTGTGCAGGATGTCAATGCGGCCGTACACGTCGATACACCTTTCAACCATTGTTTTGACCTGGTCTGATTTTGACACGTCAGCTTGATATGCAGTACAATAGTTACCTTCCTTCTCAATAATTGCATTTGTTTCCTCAGCGGCGGAGAGGTTCATGTCAACGGCAAAGACAGTTGCCCCTTCTCTGGCAAAAAGCACTGCCGTTGCTTTGCCGTTACCCCATCCTGGACCTACTGAACCTGCCCCTGTCACGATTGCCACCTTATTTTTTAATCGTTCACCCATGCGATCCATCTCCTCCTCAGGCTTCAAATATTTTCCGACAATTTACCCAAAACAATTTCGTAAAAAGTATGAAATCAATTTAATTTTACTGCATGTTAATTTGTCTTTTGTGAATTTTTCGCCTTTTTGGGGCTTCACCACCATGGTCTTTGGAACAAGGCCGCCTCCAATAGGCTGACCACGTGGCCGCGCATGTCAGACTTTGCGTGTCTTATGTTCCCAGTATGTTGCTCGTAATTCCCGTTTCAATATCTTGCCATAATTGTTCTTGGGCAGTTCCTTTACAAAATCGATAGATTTGGGCTTTTTATAGCCCGCGATACTATTCTTGCAAAAGAGAATCAAATCGGCTTCTGTCACTGGTGTCCCTTCAATCAGGGAGACCACTGCCTTGATAGCCTCGCCCCATTTAGGGTCTGGAACACCGATAACTGCGACCTCTCTGACCGCAGGATGTTTTACAAGGACCTCTTCAATCTCCCGGGGGTAGATATTTTCTCCACCGCTGATAATCATATCCTTGGAACGGTCCATGATAAACAGATAGCCTCGTTCATCCATATAGCCCATGTCGCCGGTATGAAGCCATCCGTTTCTGATGGTCTCTTTCGTAGCCTCTTCATTCCGCCAATACCCCTTCATGACTAGATCTGAACGGGTCACTATCTCTCCCATTTCACCAACAGGAAGCTCTGCGTCGTCAGGGCCAAAAATTTTTACTTCGACATCTGTGCGTTCAAATCCGGCAGATGCAAGACGTTCCATCTGATCCGGAGTTCCCTTCAGCACATGATCTTTGTGTGTAAGACAGGTGATTGTCATGGGAGATTCCGCCTGTCCAAAGAGTTGCACCAGGCAGGGTCCCAGTTTTGCCATGGCTTCCTTTAGGTCTTCCACTAACATGGGGGCTCCGCCATAATTGAGGGATCGTAGCGAACCGATGTCATACTTGTCGAGCGCAGGGTTTTCCACCATGAGTTTGATCATGGTGGGCGCGGCAAACATATTTGTAATGCGGTGTTGTTCAATAGTTTCAAAGACGAGTGCAGGATCAAACGACTTGGATTCTAAAATGACGTTTGCTGCACCTTTGGCAATGTTGGGCAGTGCGTATAGGCCACTGCCATGAGAAAGAGGCGCCGCATGGAGCACCGCATCGTTCGGGCCGAATCCGGGACAGATATCCGCATAAAAATTCATGGTCATGGCTATCAAGTTGCGGTGGGTTAACATGGCACCCTTGGGCATGCCGGTTGTTCCTGACGTGTAGAAAAGCCAAGCCGTGTCATCAGGGTGAACATCCACATCGACAAATTGATCTGATTCGGCGGAGATTACTGTCTCGTAATCCATAAGTTCATCTTCCGCACCAGACAGTGTAATGAGGTGTTTGGCTTTGGGTATCAACGAACGGATTTCAATAATGGCATCGTTGAATTCAGGAGATAGAACAACCGCCTTAGCATTAGAATGCTCAATGATAAAAGCAAATTCCTTGGGGTGGAGACGAAAGTTGATGGGCACCGCACCACAGCCTGCCTTGAAGGTGGCAAAGATGGACTCCAGGGTCGCGGTGTAATTGTATTGCAGTATCGCGACATGGTCTCCCTGCCGGATTCCCAATCTACCCAGGGCATTGGCCAAACGGTTGGCCCGGGAATTGAATTCCGCATACGACAGTCTGCTGGGCCCGTGCGCAATCGCCAGATTGTCTGGAAAAATCCGCGCCGCTTTGGTCAATATTGTGCCTATATTCATTTTTTTCACCTCTTTTCAGATGACATTGCGTTTAACGAATAAAAACGACTAACTCATTACCCAGCCCCCATCCACATTCAAGGTTTGTCCGGTGATGTAATTGGAGGCGTCCGAAGCCAGGAACAGAATCGCCTCTGCGATGTCATCGGGTTCTCCCATTCGAGCGATGGGCAGGTTTTGGACGCCGTAGTCATACGCCCGGGCCATGTCGGTCCGACAGGCGCCGGCGGCAACGGCGTTGGCATAAATCCCATCCTTGGCCACTTCCCTGGCAATCCATTTTGTCAATGCCATAACGCCGCCTTCTCCCGCGGAATAAGCAGGCCCCGATCGACCGCTGATCTGCTCGGATATATTATTGGGTTTGGAAATGGTGCCCCCTATGATGCCGCAGATAGAACTCACATTGACAATTTTTCCACTTTTTCGATCTTTCATATGGGGGTATATGGCCTGAATGCATAGGAATGTCCCTTTGAGGACCACGTCAATGACCTTGTCCCAGGTGGCTTCAGATGTTTCCAGCAGCGTATCTCTGTGAATAATGCCGGCATTGTTGATGAGGATGTCGATATGCCCAAATCGATCCACTGCTTCCGTTACCATGCGCTTCACATCGGAGGATGCGGCCACGTTTGCATTGATTCCGAGAGCTTTACGGCCCAGTCTCCGGATCTTATTTACTGTTTTTTGTGGCGAGATCATATCGGCCACGGCCACATTGGCGCCCTCTCTCGCCAATGCCAATGCGGTTGCCTCGCCAATCCCCTTTGCCCCCCCGGTGACAAGGGCGTTGCGACCATGAAGATCAATGGGTCTGCTGATCACTTTTTTTCTCATCCGTTTCTCATTTCAAAATGCAATTGCGACGTCTGAGACTGTTCTTTGCCATATGCCGAAAAAATCTCCTGTCAGATCCGCTGCCGGACCGAAGGGAAGGTCCGGCATCGCGGAGAGGGCACAGAGCGAGTAGTGAAGTATCATCCATGACTGTTTCATAGTGGAACAGCAAGAGATTGTAAATTACCCCATAGGGTGAAAAACAGTCACACGAAAGGGTGATGAAAAATAGGTGGGGATGATCATCGTGCTAATCGGAAAACGATCCGCTTTGAAAAAGCGATTGCAGGTTTTGCGAGGATGTAGAGATTATCGCCTGAGAAGAGAGTCAACTCTAACGTTGCATAAAATTGAGGCTGATTGACGTAAACTTTTTCATGCTGCCTTTTGAACTACATCCAGGAAGTGCAACAAATCCTTTCTGACTGTTTTGTTTGCACTCATTGTCAGAGTAAGTTTTCCTTGGGGGCGAGTGATACGACCTGCACGCTGAATGACTCGATGCCTCAAAGTGTCAAGAGTGCTGAACTCCTAGGCCGCTGGCCGTTTGGGGCGATTCCTTTGGGTGGCAGGCTTTGCGAGAATCTGTATTTCTTTGGACAAGTTATGTGCCATCATAGCACAGAGTGTATATATCTGATTGCCAGCGAGTTTTCGGGTTGCAATGACATTGAGGCCACAGTCACCTTTTGTATCGCCGAAGATGGCTTCCTGGGAACCGCGTCCGTTATGGAATTGAACGATGGCCTTGGTTGATTCGGTTTTGTTCGTTACAATGACTTTGTAATCGAAATTGAAATCACGAGGCTCAAAGAAATGTAACTGCAAAGGGCCTTTGTGTTGCTTTCGGGATTTTTTCCTGACGAAAATGAAACGGTAAGAGGTATTCCACGATTTTGGTTTCCATTTTGCCTCGAAATAAGACCACTCACGGTCAATGGTTCTCCAGCGTTTTCGCTGTTCGATGCGTTCTTTGAGTTCCGAGAACCTTGCAAAAGGTACAGAGGCTGAAAACTTCACATTTTCACTGCCGAGACTGGTCAATATTTCTTTGCTGAAGAAGGCGGAGTCCATCCGAGACTCAAGAATCGTACCATTAAGTTCATGTCGCGCATTTTCGAAGCAGTTCATCATGAATCCCGAGGCACAGTTAGAATCGTGAACATTTCCAGGCCGATGATGTAAGTCGAAAAACTGGCTCGTTTGTGCCACAGTACAAAACAAGGGGTAATAACTGCGGCCACCTTTTTTCTTTTTGTTGAATCCGACGGCAGTGCCTTCAGCGTGACCTTTGGTGCTTAGAACCGAGCCATCAAAGTCCAACGTTAATCTTGGTAATGCCTCTCGTTTTAGGCCTTCGATAACAAAAGAACGGCAAAGATTTCTGAGGTTCTCTACGCCCTCGCTTTCCATTTGAGAAAGGGCTCTTGAGATAGTAGAAACATCCGGAAGTCTACGAAGGCCCATAAGACGTAGAACAAGAGGATCATCTCGATAATAATCTACTTCTCGGAGACGACGGAACCCAAGCAGAAGATGAACAATAAGAAGCAAAACCATAAGGTGCCTTCCAAAAATAGGCGACATTTTCATATGCCTAAAGCATTCTTTCAACCGCCTCTTAAGATGTATCCGTGAAAACAGGGCTTGAAATATCAATAACCCTGCAAAGGAAGTTAGCGTTTGATCTTCAAAACGAATAGCAGGAATTTTGTGGACTTTTGCTTGGATTTGTGTTTTTCTGGGCTTCACTTGCGGCGGCCTCCTGAATTGAGTAGTATTTTGTACTTCCAACTCAATTCTACTCTATATCTATAGGAGGGGTTTGCGCTGTACCGTTTTTCAGCCAGACCATTAAGTCTAAATATAGCGAAGGATAGCATTACTTATATCAACATGCCTGACTGTAAAATCGGACATCTGTCCTAAAAACCATGGAAATCCACAAACAAAAGTGGAGTGAAATAGTTTTAGCTATCCAATAATCTCCGCTATTTCAGATGGTTAAATACATCACAAACCCCTCTATAGGCTCCGCAAGTCTTTTACTACTTGCAACGTCGGTTTTTTATGCAACCAGAGGGTAAAGCATCTCCACATGCAGAAATGGGGTCGGCGTAGGACTCGAAATGTTACGGATGCTCTGCCCGACCGATCATATGGAGCGCTATGCCGACCCGGCTATTTGGGCAGGTAAATAAGGCTCTCATTGAGGGCCGTTTTAATGGCTTGCGACCGTTTGGATACTCCTAGCTTCCGATATATCTTTTTAAGATGTGATTTGACAGTATCTAAAGAGATAAATGCAGATTCTGCAATCTGTTGATTCGACTTCCCATCCACCACGCACTCAAGGATTTGAAGTTCTCTCTGGGTAAGTGTGGTCCGTGAAGGCGCCTGCCTGGACCGATTGAACCCTTTCAATTGCTGGAATACCTTGCCCGTTACAGAAGGATCGATGTATGAATGACCTTCAAGTACAAGACGCAAGATCCTGACCAGATCTCCCTTCTTGACGTCCTTGAGCACATAACCGTCGGCATCAGCCTTGATTGCCTCAACAACATATTCTTCGTCATCATAATTCGTGAGTAAAACAACCTTGATTTGCGGTCTGCTCTGTTTGATTAACCGAACGGCTTCAATGCCCCCGACGCCC
>Ga0075112_1000371_pt1 | contig 20269 bp, 15 predicted proteins | sample AntAceMetag02UKF_FD_69783 | JGI IMG/M metagenome (GOLD analysis project Ga0075112, IMG submission 69783) | Saline lake microbial communities from Ace Lake, Antarctica - Antarctic Ace Lake Metagenome 02UKF | ecosystem: Environmental > Aquatic > Non-marine Saline and Alkaline > Saline | place... | reverse complement strand
TGGTTTTGGGCCAAAATCCACTTTTGCAATGCCGGGTTGCTTTATGGGTACAGGTATTTCAAATTCAATTCGCATTCACCTGTTTTCAATTTTTCGGCCATGTCCCCGAGGACACATGCAGTATCCATTTGAATCCACATTCCATTCTCCATATGAATAGCATTCACCACATTCAGGACAGAAAAAGGGTGTCCAAACCGCATGAAATCCATAAAGCATGCTCGGATCTTCAGAGATCAAAATATTCCGTAGTGAGAGGAAGTCTTCCGGCATAACGGCATGGGAATCAATTCCGTCAAAATCGATAACAATTGTTCCGGCCGATCCATAAGCGTTCAACGCATGTGGATAAGAGAAGCCTCTGGGAACCAACACGACCCTTGCGGCCCGAGTGCCACCTCCCTTCCCGTAATAATCAACTTCCACAGGCGTGTTTCGGATCTTTTCCAGTTTCTTCAGGGCAACAAGTGAACGATGATATTTCCCTATGCGCTTGAGATCCCGGTCGGTAACAGATGCGATTCGCCCGAGATCCATATTGTCGGCGATATCCGCAGACTTGATTTTAGCACCCATGGGATGAAGACCCGCACGGATGATAAATTCCTCGTAGGTTTCTCCATCACGGCGGGTGACGCTTGAAACAGCCTCCAGAATGAAGCGGTCAAACTCGTGCGTCTTCAGATTTTCCAGCGTGATGTCCGTATCTTCAATGACATCGTGTAGAACCGCTGCGGTCATTTCAATACCTCCCAATAGCCACCTTTGGCAGGACCGACACGACGAACAGCCCCATCATGCTGCAGATTCTGGATACTTCTCTCTACCGAACGTACTGTTATTCCAATAATTTCAGATATTTCAGGAATGGTAATTGAAGGGGTCTCGTGCATTAGGAGCATTATTTTCCCCGACGTTTTCCCCGACATTTTTCCCGACGTTTTTACCGACGTTTTTACGTTGGTTTTGGAGGCTTCCACCGTCCTTTCGATTTCCGTGGGAAACGATGGCCTACCAAAGTTCACAACAAACATGCCCGCTATTTCCCTAAACTGCGCTTGCGGTTCGTTTTTCAGGATCAGTGGCATGCCGCGACCCCAGGCTTCAACCATCTCAATACGGCGGAACATTTCGGCGAGTAATGGGTTGCGTCGTTTGGACACATATCCCTTCCGAAGATCGGCCATGGTCAGTCCGCCGAAAAGCCCGCCGGGATTACGAATTTCCACTCGGTTTTTGAATATCGCCACCTGAACAAAATCCGGGTCCCGGTAATCACGGTGACAAAAAGCATTGATAACGGTTTCGCGCAGGGCCTCCATGGAAATTTCGGGCACATCTTCGCGATAGAGGCCTTTGATCCGCATGCCAATGTGAATATTTTTGAGGACATACTTTTGCGCCTCTTCAATCAGTTCCAGAATATCACCCTGAAAATCGTGCCGATCAATAATCATAGCGCTGTCCGTTGTTCCGAACACGGCGCAGCGTAACTCCACTGGCGGGGATTTGGAGAAAAAAAGAGGCACCGTATTGAGCAAATAGCCGTCACGCAAAAGGCCAAGTTTTTCAAGAGCATTATCGATGTTGTCCCAAAGCAATCCGGCACGTTCCAGAAAGCGCCTCAGTTTAGTCTCCTCCAGTTCGGAAATGGTCGTCCGACAGATTTCGTTGTCCCAGCGCAACCGATCCCGGTTTTTGTTCAGAATCAGCGTTTCCAACTCTTTAGGATTCAATTGGCGATCTTCATCGGCCACACGCATGTAGGCTCTACCATACGCATAGTAGGGCGTTTGTTGCCCTTCAAATACTACTTTGATACAAGTGGCATTATCCACGTTTTCGAGCGTAATGCGGGGATAAATGCGTGGCTCGATATGCGCGGCAATAGTCTGGGAAACATCACGCAAGGTTTTTTCGGATGCATGAATCCCAACTGCACGCCCGTTATGGTGAACGCCGAACCATAGTTCTCCGCCTCCGTGCTTGTTGAGTATGGCCGCAATTGAAACCAAGCCGGCTTTAAGTCCGGCAAGACTCTTTTTCAGTTCCCGTGTTTCCGATTCTTTCATTCAGCGCTTCCCCCAAAATCCAGACCGTTCCCCCCACTACTCATTCTTGCGCCTAAAGTTCATCTACGGTGCTTTGTTTACCATGCAGATAATCGGCCACTGGTTCAGTTGAATAGATAAAAAAATGTGAACCCTCAAATTATATCTGTCAATACAATAGCTCTTACGTAACTATACTGCTTTGTGCAAAGCCACTGCAACCTATTGATATAATTGAATCACCTATTTAACTGAAACGGTACCATAACATCGCCCAATCTCAAAATAGAGTGTGAACGGCAATGGCGGGCAGGCCTTAACTCCGTCACAATCGACCTATTGCCGTATTGTTCCATCAGTGACTTCGTTTCAGATAGTCTGCCACGCGCCTGCATAACTCAGTTTTTTACGAAGCTGTCAAACCTTGTCGAAGATCCCGTCTAAAGCGAAGCGAAAGCGGGGAACCTTTAACCCTGAACTTGCCAACGGCTATCTTTTCCCATTCGCATATCGGGTAAGCAAGCCGATCGCTTTTATACAGGTTTCCGGTTCCCTGAAAACAGGAAACCCGAAGTCTTCTATTTTTTTTGCCATTTCTGATGTTATTGCTGAACTGGGACCGTAAACCCAGGTGACAACAGGTTTTCGGGCATACTCTTTCAGCTCTTCATAGGCTTCGAGATAGGCGCTGGTATTCTTGCCAAGGGCATCCGCCCAGACCACATTAAAAAGGGAATCCACGTTCTCATCCGCCAGAACCGCCTTGAGAATCCGCGAATAAAACACCGAAAAATCCTTAACCGTCGGAATCAATGGTCCCAGGTCAACCGGATTCGTTCCGAGGTCCTCAGATATTTCCTTAAAAACTTTTTTGTTTTCAGCGCTGAACTCGGCCAGAACCAATCCATGCCTGGCTCCTTCATCAACAGCCAGGACACCCACTCCACCTGTAAAGCTAACCACACCTACCCGGTTTCCTAAAGGAAGGGGTTGGCCCGCAAAAACCTTCGGCATCTCAAACAGCTCGCTGAATTTGTCGATTCTCAACAGACCGGCCTGACTGCAGGCCGCGCCGAAGACGGCATCGTCCACGGCAAGAGATCCAGTATGGGAAGCAGAAGCCTTCGCCCCCGCCTTTGTTGTTCCCACTTTCAGAGCCAGAACCGGTTTCTTCTTCGAAACCCTTCGGGCAATTTCCAGAAAGCGCGTTCCATCGCTGATACTTTCGAGATACATACTGATCACGCCGGTGGAATCATCGTTTTCGAAGTATTCCAGCATATCGCATTCATTTACATCGCACTTGTTTCCAAGATCGCAGATCTTATTTATCCCGAAACCCAGGTCCGGATACGCATAAGCCTGGGGATTAATCATGCCGGTCTGGGAGCAAATCGAAACCGGTCCTTTCTTAAATCCGTAATATCCTGCATCGTAAGGACACGGGTTCAACCCGTTTACACTGTTCACAATTCCAGCGGTGTTGGGACCGATAATCCGAATGTCACAACGTCTTGCCACCTCCACCAGTTCTCTCTGCAACCGTGCACCTTCTTCATCTTTCTCAGCAAAGCCATCAGCCACGACTACGACCGAACCGATGTGGTTTCGACCGCATTCTTCAATAATACGGACCACGTTCCGGGCATTGATCATAACCAGGGCCAGATCCACCTGCTCCGCAATATCGCTGAGGGAAGGATATACTTTCAATTTCAGCACTTCCTGGTATCCGGGGTTCACAGGAAAGATCTTTCCATCAAATCCCGCTTCCATTAGAGATTTTACAACCACATATCCGCCAAAGCCCCCTTCTCTGAAGGAACCGATCACCGCAATGCTTTTGGGTTCAAAAAATGGGTTGAGGTCTGTTTTTTTTAATTCATTGAAATTCATTTTTTCCTCACTGGAGTTTGTTTTGATTCATAATTCGGTTGGCCAAAATGAGAATTGCCAGCTTGTGCACTATGATATTTACAATACCGTAGCCTGTATGTTAATTTGAGAAATCTACTCTATTTTCATTTATTTTTCAATTTGATTACGCACATTCAGGAGAACTATTCAAATGACAGAAAAAAAACATATCCCCTTGGGAGTTGGTTTTTATCCGGACTGGTTTCACCAGCATTACGGCATATCCTTTGGAAAAGAATACTATTTCGACCCTGAAAAAAGGGTGCAAACCAGAATGGACATCGCCAGGCGGCTTCATGAGAGATTCGGGGACGTGGGGTTAGGTGACCCAAACCCGAGCCCCGTACCCCTTATCACATTCGGAATGGTCATGTTACCTGCCATATTCGGCTGTGAAATCGTTTATGAGGATGGGGCCTTACCATGGGCCATGCCGCTGAATCTTTCCGAAAAAGACATTATGAAACTGGAAGTCCCTGATATTTTTCACAGTCATCCCATGACTGACATGATCGAGCAGATTAAGTATCTTCAGGAGAAATACGGTCATGTGGTAGGAGATATTAATACAACAGGGGTTCAGAATCTGGCCCTTAAAATCAGGGGCGACCAGCTCTATGTTGATTTTTTTGAAAACCCCGCCTTGTGCAACCACCTGTTTAAAATCTGCACAGAATGCGTCATACAAGTGTTTAAATTCAACAAGAAAACCACCGGTACGGGCGCTGTAGACGTCACTCCCATGTGCGATCCGAAGCTTTTTGTCATTCCAAACTGCACTGCGGAACAGATCTCTCTCAAGACATACGAAGATTTCATTCTCCCATACGATAACCAGGTGGCGGATGCCTGCCATCCTCTTGGCATTCACCATTGCGGTTCCGTTAACGAGGTGCTTGAGGGATATGCACAGGTTCACCACCTTGAATTTGTTGAGATAGGCTTCGGCTCCGATGTGAAAAAGGCAAGAAAGGTATTCGGACCGGGCGTAGCCATCAATGCCCGCATCAATCCTGTTCTAATGAAAAACGGTACGGTCGAAGACGTGGTTGCGGAGGTTCGCAATCTGATAGGCCAGGGGGATCCCCTGGACAATTTCTCGATAGATACGGTAGGACTCACACACGGCACGCCCGACGAAAATGTGAGAGCAGCCATCAATACTGCAAAGGAATACGGAAGCATAAATAAGGGGCCTTCCACCAAGCCTTCCGGGAGAACACCCACAGCTCGAAAACTCCCGGAACATCCAATGGAAACGACCATAAGCAGCAACAACAGGACGGTCGTAATCGGTCAGGATCAACCCCTCGTCATCATCGGAGAGCGCATTAATCCCACGGGACGTAAAGCCCTTGCAGAGGCCCTGGAAAGAGGGGATCTTCGTGCCATTCAAAAAGAAGCACTTGCCCAGGCCGAAGCAGGCGCCCATATTCTTGATGTTAATGTTGGGGTATCGGGAATAGATGAACCCCAGGTCTTGCAGGAAGCGGTTGCGGCCATAGGAGAAGTCACGGATCTGCCCTTGTGTATTGACTCGGCCTTGCCGGAGGCTCTTGAAGCCGCGCTGAAAGTCTACAAGGGAAAGGCACTGGTAAACTCAGTAAACGGAGAAAAAGACAGGCTTGAAAGGGTGCTTCCCCTGGTAAAAGAGTACGGTGCAGCCGTAATTGGTCTTACCATGAACGACCGAGGGATCCCGAAAAAGGCGGAGGAAAGGCTTGAAATCGCTCGAACCATTGTAGAAAAAGCCATGGAGATGGGAATTCCGGCAGAGGACGTGATCATCGACCCCCTTGCCATGGCCATAAGCGCTGATAGCATGGCGGGTGTTGAAACGATCCGAGCCCTGCGGCTGATACGGGATAACCTTCACGTGAACCAGACGCTTGGTTTGAGCAACATTTCCTTTGGACTTCCGGAACGGAATGCCATTAATGCCCTCTTCCTTGCCATGGCGGTTTCCAATGGACTGACATGCCCGATTCTAGACCCTACGGTGACGACCATGAAGCAGGCAGTCATCACTGCAGACCTGCTTTCCGGGAAAGATGCGTTCTGCATGAACTATCTTTCCTCCATAGGAAAAGGTCCGGAAGCCGTGAGATCCCCAGGAAGCTCCCAAGTGGAAATTGAACCAAGCAAAACAGATATTGAGGAACTAAAGGATGCGGTGATTGCCGGAAAACTGAAAGAAGCAGTGGAGCTTACAAGAAAAGCGGTGAAAAACAAAACTGACCCCGGCGATATCATCGACCATGCCCTCATTGCAGGCCTGAATGCCGTGGGAAAGCGTTTTGAAAAAAAGGAAATCTTTGTCCCGGAAATGATGATTTCAGCCCGGACCATGCAGGCCTGCATGGACATCGTAAAACCGCTCATGAAGACAGACGCAGGCAGGAACTTGGGGACGGTGGTGATTGGCACGGTTTTCGGTGATCTCCACGATATAGGAAAGAACCTGACAAAACTCCTGCTGGAAAGTTCCGGTTTCAACGTGATCGATTTAGGCGAAAATGTCCCCCCGGAGATTTTCGTAGCCAAGGCAGAAGAAAACCATGCCCATGTGATCGGACTATCCTCCCTTCTGACAACCGGCGACCCCTACGTCGAAGAGACCGTAAAGGCTATCAGGAACAGTACCTTGGGAAATGCCGTGAAAATCGTATGCGGTGGCGCGGCCATGACCCGAAAATTTGTGCTCGACAAGTGCGGGGCCGATGCCTATGCAAAGGATGCGGCGGAAGGGGTGACCAAAATAAAGGAGATGGTGACGAAATAAGGCATGAAAACCATTGTATTTCAACCATTTGGAAAGGAAAACAAAGCAGATGGAAAATCCAATCTCCTGGAGTTAGCAAGGGATGCAGGCGTACCATTGACTTCGGACTGTGGTGGCCGGAAAACCTGCGGCAAGTGCAAGATCAGGATAGAAGCCATCGATGGTCGATTCCCGGACCCAACTGACCACGAAATGGAAATTCTGGGCGAACTGACCCGGAAAGGATTCCGCCTCGCCTGTGAGACAATCCTGAAAAGCGGGGCGACGGTCCATATCCCTGAAGAAAGCCGGATAGGACGTCAGGTAATTCTTACTTCCACAACCAGCTATAACTACTCCGGTCGACTGAATCCAATACTGCAATCGCTGCGAGTGGAAGTGCCGGCACCCGTCCTTGGGCACGTAACGGCAGACAAAGAAAGGGTCTTCTCCGCCCTCAGAGAAGGATATGGGCTGAAAAATCTACGAATCGATTCTCACGTCCTCAAAAACCTTCCCCGTGTGCTTCGTTCCGGTGGCGGGAAAATAAATGCTGTCGTTTTTCGAAGAAAGGAAATCATTGATGTCAGCTCCGGCAACAAAGATGGATTCTTTGGAATAGCCTTTGACATAGGCACAACGACGGTGGCCGCCTGCCTCATGGATCTGGTTTCCGGCAGAAAAGCAGCCGTAGGAGCCGTCATGAATCCCCAGATCCCTTTCGGGGAGGATCTCCTTACCCGTATCAGTTTCTGCAATAAAGGAAAAGACAACCTGGACCTGCTGCAATCTCGAATCATCGGTTGTATGAATAATCTGATCAGGGATGCCGCAGATAGGGCTGGAATCGATTCGACCCGTATTCTGGAAGCAACAGTGGTGGGAAATACCGCCATGCATCATCTTTTTGCGGGGGTAGTCCCCAGATATCTCGGAGAGGCGCCGTATACGCCGGTTTTTCAGAAAGGAGAATACCTGAAGGCGAAGGATCTGCGTTTGGAAATCAGTCCCTCCGCGTACACCTATTTGCTTCCGGTAAAAACAGGATTCGTTGGCAGCGATGCCATCGCCTGTGCTCTGGCTACCCGAATTCACAGGCGTAAACCGGCAACCCTGCTTATCGACATGGGAACCAATGGTGAGATCATCTTTGGAAACAACAAGGGACTGATCTGCTGTTCAACCGCAGCAGGACCCGCCTTTGAAGGGGGGCACATCCGTTTTGGCATGCGTGCCGCCGCCGGCGCCATAGATCGGGTAAAGATCGATCCCGTCACATACGACGTCAAAGTCTGGACAATCCCGGGTAAAAAGACTCTTGGAATTTGCGGTTCGGGGATTATTTCAGCAGCGGCTGAAATGGTAAGGAACGGAATCATCCTTGCAAACGGGAGCTTCAATGAAGCCGTCAAATCCCACCGTTTGCGCCAGGGGCAGGATGGCTTGGAGTTTGTCCTGGTCTGGAGGTCTGAAACAAGCCTGGAAGAAGACATTGTTCTCAGCAGAAAAGACCTGTCCGAACTTCAGATGGCCAAGGCCGCCCTTCATGCCGGGGCGCAGATAGCCATAGAAACTTCGGGATTTGAAAAGCCTGACCTGATTCTCCTCGCAGGCGCCGGAGGGAATTATGTGGACCCGGCTGATGCTTGCGATATCGACCTTATTCCGGGCTGTTCCACGGCGAAAGTTATCGGAATCGGAAATGCCGCCCTGCACGGCTCCTGTCTCGCCCTGATGGACAAAACCCAGAGAAATGAAGCGGAACACATTGCCGATCGAATGAAATATGTGGAACTTTCCGGTCTGCCCCGTTTTCAGGATCTTTTTGTATCGAGTATGTTTTTCAGCCAGGCCATCGATGCCTGATAGTTTTCCAGAATAATACCATGCATTCAAACGGCAACGACTCGACAACTCAACAACTCAACAACTCAACAAAGCCTGAAATAGAATATACGTTTCGAAAACCTGAAGAAATTGAGGCCGAGATCCTAGAGGAAATTTACCACCTCATCAAGGAAGCTGCAGACGTAGGAACGTCCTGGGCCCGAGAAAACCTCCGCAACGCCTTCCTGGTGGGATATGCCGCCTATGGAAATGAGATCATCGGCACCAGCACCCATAAATTCCCTAAGGAAGTCTATAGAAAAAAAATTGAAATCGTCACGGGACTGGATCTTTCCGGATACTTGGAACGGGGATATACTGTAGTAAAAGAAGGTTTTAGAGACCGGGGAATCGGCGGGGAACTCATCAAAGGATTAATTGAACGATCAGAAGACAGAAGAATCTACGTCACTATCCGGATGGACAACATGTTCCCCCTCAAAATGACTTACAGGGAAGGAATGGTTCTTTCCGCCACATTCATCAACGACAGGACAGGACACAAGCTGGGCGTTTTCACAAATGACCAAGCAGCATCTCACCGCAAGTCTTGAGAAAATATCGGGCATTAGTCATTGGCCATTTTCAGACGAGCGTAGCCTTCCCGCTTTAAAGCGGGGGCAGATCAAGGAAGAAACTTATACATTTCCACGCTGGTGAATGGGAACGAGAAAGCATCCAATTTCAAATTTCCAGTTTCAAATTTCAAAATTGCCCTACGCATCCGCGAGGGTCTCGTACATATCTTCCTGTTCACTGCTGATATGCCGTTTTTCATCCACGTTGTCTTCACGGGAACGATTCAGCGCAACGACTTTCCCGGCCTTTTCCTTAGAAAACGCATCTCCATAAGTCAGCGTCCTTGCTTCTTCTATCCTGAATGGTTCCAACCTTCCATAAAGGTAGTCCACATCAAATAGATGATATTCCCGATCTAAGAAATAATACCGTTCACTGCCGGGCATGGCGTGACAGGATCGGATGATTTCACCGTGTACTTCCCGATCAAATCCCACATAGGTCCTGGTTGGCTTGCTCGAAGCTTCTATGAGCTTTTTCCCGGATACCAGAATGCAGATTTCATTGTCATCGATTCTCGGGCTTCCTCCTTCTCCATAGATGAACTGCTCCACATACGGTGTCATATCTGACAGAATATTCCAGCTCATTTTCGTATGCCCTTTCACAAAACATCGCGCAATGGGTTTTGATCCATAACACTTTCGAAACCGAATACTGGGGGACCCCAAAATTTCAGAAAGCAGCCTCTGGGTTTCCTCCGAATAATCAAGAATCTGCAGTACGATGGACCGGGCATCTCTGGTAACTTCCGCCAAGATACGATCCAACCGGTTCAGGCACTCCCTCGGCAGACTTTCCTTTTTTCTGACCAGGGTGTTTTCGATGAGAAGACCGTCTATTCCGCAACACAGGAATGTAAGGACGGCGTCATATACGGTGCGGATGATAGGCTGGGCGTTGATATTGAAGGAGGTATTCAAGATAACGGGGATTCCACTTATTTTTCCATATTCCTTTATGATTTCATAAAATAGGGGGTTTTGTTTTTCACTCACCGTTTGGAGCCGGGCCGTTCCGTCCACATGGGTAACGCCTTCCATGCCTTTTGTCCTGTCTGGAAGGACCCCATAGATGACCGACATGAAAGGCTCCGCCCGATCACTATCGAAATAACGCCCCACTTCTTCTTCAATGATTGTGGGAGCAAAGGGCCGCCAGGATTCCCTGTATTTAATCCCCTCATTGGTCCTGTCCCGTGAGGCAACGGTGGGCGCAGCCATAATAGAACGATTTCCCAACGCCCTCGGACCTATTTCCTGTTTCCCCTGAAAAAGGGATAGGATCTGGCCCGCGTCAAGGAATCCCGCTATCTCCTGGGGGGTAACATCCCTGCTTTCCACAAAGATTGGGAGATCGTATTCCCTGATCACCCTGGCCAGCTGTCCCTGTGGCGAAGACTCTCCATAACCGACATAGACATTCTGAATTTCCCCTGATGAAGTGAAAGAATTTGGGGAAGAAGACCTTGCGGCCGCCGCTAAGGCAGCACCCAGTGCTATTCCCCTGTCCGAGGAGAGGGGTTGCACAAAAATATCATTGCAGACCCCAGACTTCAAAATACGGTAATTGAGAAGGCTGTTCATGGCGACGCCACCGGAAAAGCAAAGATTCTGAAATGGATGAATTTCCCTGATGACTTCAAGCTTTTCAAGAACAATCTCTTCGAGGACTTCCTGAATACTGCAGGCCACATCAGCCTGTTTCACACTGAAATGATTCGTGGGTCGCGGTCGGGGAGGGCCGAAAACGGCTGCGATTTCCCCCCTCATTTCCAGAAGAGACCCCCCTGGCCAACGGTATCCAGCTCCTTCACTGCTGCGAAGCATCTCAAGGATACGCTCCTTGTAAACAGGCTTCCCGTAACTGGCAAGTCCCATGATTTTTCCGCAATGCTGTGAAGTGTTGTGAGATCTGTAGCCAAGCCATTCCGTAAAATATTGATAAAGGATCCCCAATGAAAAATCGTTGGTCAGTTCCCTTGAAATCCTTGAAATTGCGGTACCTTTTCCACCATAAAAGGATGTGGCCTCCGATTCACCCGTTCCATCAGCCACCATAATCAGGGCGTTGTCGAAACCCGAGGGAAAAAATGCCCCCGCCGCATGGCAATCGTGATGTCCCGTAAAGCACACTTCATCCCAGGTCATTTTCCCGGAGAGATATTCCAGGATTTCTTCACTGCGTACTTTCTGGAAACGAACAAATTTTTTGAGAAAATCGGCCTGGGCCTCGTCTGGATTGAACCCGAAAGTAATGGTTTTGAAGTGCTTCAGATCAAGTCTGACAATCTCTTTCAGAGCGAAATAGGGATTAAAGTAAGTCATCTTTTCGCCGTTAAACCGCTCCTCTTCAAAAAGATGCACGACGTTGAGATTCTCATCCACTACCGCCACACCCGTATCATGGCCAGCATAAATTCCCAGATGGTAGGTTATCATGAACTGCCAAACCTCCCTGATATGTTCTCATTGTACCGTTCACGGGTTCACAGAATCGCCGCTTGTGAGCCCTGAAGGGTTGATAATTATCTGTTCGTCTTCTTTCAGACCCGACAGAATTTCTATTCTGTTATCGTAATAAGCACCCAGCGTCACTTCTCTGAATATGGCCTTTCCATCATCCACGAGAAAGATTCCCGTTTTTCCATCTTCTTCCGCAAGCCAGGCAGAAGGAATCTTAATCTTTCTGCCATGGGCCACAGTGGGAAGTTCGAGCCTGACAGTCATCCCATCAGCCATTCGGGGGTCGGGATCATACACAGCAAATTCAGTTGGAAAAGACCTGGTTACAGGGTCTGCTGTTGGCGAAAGGAAAAGGAGCGTGCAAGAAAATTTTTCTCCCGGTATCGCATCAACGGTAAAATCAAATCGCTCTTTTTCCCTCAAAACATGAATATCTTTTTCGCCAAGAGATACATTTATCTTTATTTGCTGCAGATCGATTATGCGGGTAATGGGAGTCCCTGCCCGAACAATCTCTCCTTTCTCCACATTACGAAAGGCAATGATGCCACGGCATGGGGCATGAATCATCGACTTTCTGAAGAGGTCCTTTTGCAGAGCAAGGCCCGCTTCCGCTTGTCGAAGATTGGCCCGCGCCGTCTTGATATCCTCAATGCGAGGTCCCTGAAGAGCAAGTGTCAGCCTTTGCTTTGCCGATTCCATCCTGGCCTTGGCAGTGGCAACCTGTCTTTCCGTAGCATCGTATTCACTTCCGGAAATGGCTTTGATGCCATGGAGCTGTTTCACTCTCCCGAACATTTTTTCCGCCTCGAACAGGGCGGCTTCCGCCTCTTCTACATTGGCCTCCGCAATCTGGATCTCCTGGGGTCGGCTGCCTTTTTCCATAGTTTTCAGGCGGCTTCTGACCACAGCTACAGCGGCTTCTGTTTCGCGTACCTGAAGGCCCGCGCTGCTGCTCCCCACCTCGGCAAGAAGTTTTCCCTCCTCGACCATGTCTCCTTTTTCAAACAGAAGTTTCTCGATCACTCCCCCAATTTCGCTTGAAACATTGACCTTACGAAAAGCAGTCAGGACCCCCACATAGGGGATTGTACCTTTCGGGATCAGCGTTCCCACCGACCGGAGCTGGACATCTTTAATGCGCCGCTCGGCGGCATTATCCTCCTCGGTCTTCGCTGCAGGGTCATTCCCGCAACCAAAAAGCGCCAAGACAAAAGCCGCAAGGAGAAAACAGGTAAGAACCCCTGAAAAACCTGAAGGAAAGCCTTTTCTCGTTTGTTTCTGCATACGGTTTCTATTCCAGGAAGCCTAAAGGCAGACCTCGTTAGGTGGTTGAGTAGGTAAGGATACTCGTAAAGGATGTTATCCGCCCTTTCCTCTGGTCTTCAAATGGATCTGGATCGCCATAATGGCGGCAGGCGTAATTCCGGAAATCCTGGAAGCCTGTCCCAGGGAGATCGGCTTGGTTCTCGTTAGTTTTTCCCTGACTTCCGTAGTCAGTCCGTGAATACCGTAGTAATCGATTCCAGAAGGAATCGCCGTTTCTTCCATCCGTCTCGATTTTTCCACCTGAAGTCGTTGCCGATGAATATACCCTTCATATTTAATCCGAGTTTCCACTTCAGCAGCGACCTTCATTGGAATATCGGAGAGCTGCGGATCAAAGACAGATAGATGTTCAAAAAAGATTTCGCTTCGTTTGAGGATCTGCTCCAGCGGAACGGCATTCTTGATGGGCGCAGTCCCTAATCCTTTCAACTTTTCCAGGATATCCGCCGTTGGCTTCAGCCTGATGTCCTTTAATCTAACCATCAGATTTTCTACATATTCCCTTTTTCGACAGAATTTCTTATAAACATCATCCGAAACCAGACCAAGATCATGCCCTTTGTCTCTCAGCCTGAAATCCGCATTGTCTTCCCTCAAAAGCAGCCTGTATTCGGCTCTTGATGTAAACATGCGGTACGGCTCTCCAACCCCTTTTGTAACAATGTCGTCAATCAATACGCCAATATACCCCTCTGATCTGGCAAGGATAAAGGGCTTCTCCCCTCTGATCTTCAAGACCGCATTGATCCCGGCCATGAGGCCCTGCGCGGCCGCTTCTTCATACCCGGACGTCCCGTTTATCTGTCCTGCATGGTAAAGACCCGCAACCAATTTGGTTTCCTGGGTGGGTTTGAGCTGAATCGGATTGACGTAATCGTATTCAATGGCATATCCGGGTCTTGCGATTTCAGCCTTTTCCAGGCCCGGAATGGAATGAATCATCCTGGTCTGTATGTCGATGGGGAGACTGGTAGCCAGACCATTGGGATAGACTTCCGCCGTATAGAGACCCTCGGGTTCAAGGAATATCTGATGGCGCGGCCTTTCCGCAAACCGGACGATCTTGTCTTCAATGGAAGGACAGTATCTGGCGCCAACGCCTTTGATGATTCCACTGTACAGGGGAGAGCGGTCCAGACCTTCTTTTATAATCTCGTGGGTATTCTGATTCGTATAGGTAACATGACAGGGAACCTGGGGCAGCGGAACTTTTTCAGTTGTAAAAGAAAAAGGCCTTGGGTTTTCATCTCCAGCCTGCACCTCGAGGCCTTCATAATCGATGCTATTTCCATTTAGCCGGGGTGTAGTTCCTGTTTTTAACCTCCCCACCTCAAAGCCGAGCTCTTCTAGCTGTTTTGGCAGGCTTGTAGAAGGGGGATCCCCCATGCGCCCGGCAGGAAAATTATCGAGGCCGATATGGATCAATCCTCGCAGGAAGGTACCGGTAGTTAAAATGACCGCTTTTCCCAGGAATCTTTCCCGGATGCTTGTCTCAACACCATATACCTTCCCATCCTTGATAAGTAACCTGTCAGCCATGGCCTGGCGAACATGGAGATGGGGCTGCGATTCAACAACGGATTTCATGCGCTGACGGTAGAGGTCCCGATCATTCTGGGAACGCGACCCCTGCACGGCCAGCCCTTTACGAGTATTGAGACGCCTGAACTGGATTCCTGTCTCATCCGCATTTCTGGCCATTTCACCACCAAGGGCGTCGATCTCTTTCACTAGATGCCCTTTGGCCAACCCGCCGATGGCAGGATTGCAGCTCATGGCCGCTATATGGTCCATGTTGATGGTCAAAAGGAGAGCCGAGTGCCCCATTCTGGCCACCGCGAGAGCCGCTTCACAGCCCCCGTGCCCGGCGCCAATGACAATCACGTCATATGTTTTGTCACACGTGGTCATGGAAACACTCCGTTTCGAATCCCGCAATCACAATTTCATCACGAAGGATAATTTACGACAATCGTCTCATCGCGACCCGGACCTACTGAAATGATGGAAGCGGGAACACCCGTGAGTGTCTCAATGGCCTTGATATAAGCCTGCGCTTCGGGAGGAAGCTGGTCCAGGCTCCTTGCTCCTGAAATGTCGTCCTTCCAACCAGGCATTTCCTTGTAAACAGGTCTGCAAGCAGCCATCTTTTTCAGGCTCACAGGTCTCTCTGAAATCTTCTCACCATTGATTTCATATCCCACACATATTTTGAGTTTTTCAAGACCGGTCAGCACATCCAGTTTCGTAATAGCAAGACTGTCCAGGCCGTTCAACCGAACAGAATCTCCTACAAGCACAAGGTCGAGCCAGCCGCAGCGCCTTCTACGCCCTGTAGTGGCACCAAATTCTTTCCCTTTCTCCTGTATAAAATCCCCTGTGGCATCTTCAAGTTCAGTGATGAAAGGACCGGCCCCCACTCTCGTGGTATACGCCTTCACAATGCCTACAATATGGTGCAGATGTTTCGGCCCTATACCGGTTCCGGCACACGCATTGCCAGCCACCGGATTTGACGATGTTACGAACGGATAGGTGCCATGATCAATATCCAGATGGGTGCCTTGCGCTCCTTCAAAAAGGATACTTTTGCCTTCTTTTACTGCCCGGTCCAGTTCCACGGATACATCTGTAATAAAAGGTTCCAGCTTTTTTCCCAAAGCAATGAATTCTTCCACAATTGGCCCGGGCTCCAGCGTATCAGCTTTGAGGAACTCCTTTAAATAGAAGTTCTTCTCTTTCAGGGCAGTGCGAACTTTTTCTTCCAGAATATCCGGTTCTGTAAGATCAACAGCTCTTATCCCCGTCCTGGCAATTTTGTCTTCATAGCACGGGCCAATTCCACGGCCGGTCGTCCCGATTTTGGCTTTTCCCTTGGCATTCTCCCGGGCAGCGTCAATAGCTTTGTGATAAGGCATAATGATTTGAACCTTTGAGCTTATTGAAAGCCTTTCAGGATCTATGGTAATTCCTGCCTTGTCGAGCTTGTCGATTTCTTCAAAAAAGACGTGGGGGTCAACCACAAGGCCATTGCCTATGAGGCATTTTTTGTCTTCGTAAAGTATTCCTGAAGGGACAATGTGAAAGATAAACTGCTTACCATCCACAACAAGGGTGTGTCCCGCATTGGCGCCACCCTGAAACCTGACCACCAAATCAGACTTGGCTGTCAGCATATCCACAACCTTTCCTTTTCCCTCATCACCCCACTGGGTCCCTACCACAACTGAGTTTGTCATGTGTTTCTCCTGGTTCTTAACCAATGCAATTTTTCTGATAATTTCATTATTTTCAGAACTTGAAATCCTTGCTATTCACCACTGCCAGACAGCCATCCACTACCGCGGGCTCATAGAGAATGCCCCGCATTTCAGAGAGTTCCTGTACTGCCCTTTCTGAGCCAAGAGAAGCCCTGTATGGACGGTGAGAAACCATGGCCTCAAAAGTATCAGACACCGTCAGTATCTTGGCCCCGAGATAGATTTCTTTTCCCGAAAGTCCCTGGGGATAACCCGATCCATCAATTTTCTCGTGATGCTGGAGCACCATTTTCGAAACAGGCCAGGGGAATTCTATCCCCTTTAAGATATCATACCCCGTCTGGGGATGTTCTCGAATCATAGCCATTTCCGGCCCGGTCAATATCCCCGGCTTGCTGAGAATTTCTCCCGGGATCGAGATCTTTCCAATATCGTGCAGCATGGCCGCGATGCGAAGGCCGTCAATCTGGTCTTGAGGCAGTTCCATCTCCGTGGCAACGGCATCAGCAAGGGAAGCGACCCTTCTCTGATGGCCTGAGGTGTAAGGGTCTCTTTTTTCAATGGCAAGCGCCATCGCTTCCACGATACTTTCAATGACCGCTCTCAGCCTTCCAACACTTTCACGCAATTTCCTCTCGGCACGGTTCCGATTTTTTATATTTGTGCGCTCCCTGAACACACGTCTTAGTCTGAGGACAATTTCCTGAATGCTGACCGGTTTTTCTAGGAAGTCGCTTGCCCCAATTCTCATGATCTTGTCGTAGGTATATTCTTCCATCAAACCGGTCATGACAATCACATCAGAGTCATACCGGGCCTTTATTCTTTCGGTCAGTTCAATACCATCCATATGGGGCATGGAAATATCTGTAATAACAATTTCAACGGGATTCTGTTCCATGATTCCCAGCGCCTCCAATCCATCGGAGGCCACAGAGCACTCAAATCCGAAATTTTCCAGGCCTTCTTGAAGGAAATTCCGGAGCATAACCTCGTCATCTACGATCAGGATACGCGTTTTCAATGATCGTTCTTTTTCATTCTTTTCTATGGATTCCATAAGAATCTGCCCACACTTTTTACAAAGTCAATAATTTACGGTAATCCTCAGGAGTATCCGTATCTCGAGAATCATACTCTTCTAAAGGTTCCACCATGCAGGTACGAGTGCAATTGGCCTTGAGAATCGATCTTGCCCCCACATCTCCTGTCATTTGCTTGATCTCAGGAAAAAGACAGGCATTGAAAATTACAGGGTGAACCGGCTTACCTCCTGACGAAACGGCTCCTACAGGCAATCCTGAATCCAGGTAGCGAACCATCAACAAATTGATCATTTCCGTTCCAACGCCCGGCATATCCGCCAAAAGAAACATGACATGGTTATAGCGGTTTTCAACAACATCAAGCCCGGCGACAATCGAGGTACTCAGTCCCTTCGAATAGTTCTTGTTTTCTACGATACGAAGTTTATCATGGCATAAAGAAGAATTTACGTTTTTTTCTATCACCTCATACTGGTGTCCCAGAACCAGAATCACTTCCGCCAGGTTGGAATGACATGCCTGTGAGAGCGAGTGAACAAGAAGTGTTCTTCCTCTGAAAGGAAGGAGCTGTTTCGTACTGCCCATACGGGATGATTTTCCCGCAGCCAGTACAATTCCTGCCACACTTTCCACCAAATGCCCTTTATGGGGGGCTTTATACTCTGAATTAGTTTTCATCGGACGTATAGTCTTTGGCAGGATCTCCAGAAGAAGTATTCCAAGGCAGGATTGAACGACTCGAAAACCGACTTCGGATTGTTCAAAGATACACCGATTCTTCCGGAAAGAGCATCTTCTCTCACTGTTCTTCTTCTTTCATTCTTTTTTTGGTCTGTTCTATCATCTCAAGGAGGGAGAACATCTTGTTTTTAGTAGGTCTGCTGAACGCCTTTTTCCACTGGTCCTGTGTTATCTCTTTTTGAAAATACTCTTCTACCGAAAAATGCTGGTGCCAGCAATCAAGCGCCTTGAAGCAGGGCAACCCTTCATTCTCGACCCGACAATAGGAAAAGACTATCTGGTGACCTAATCTGGGACATCGAATCTGAAAATCCTCGTCCGGCGGACTATTGTCTTTGTTCATTTCTTCCTGCTTTTAAAGGATGATACCTAAAAGCTGCAATTAGCTTTTAGCTATTAGCCGTTAGCTTAAAGATCCCAATCGTTTGCATGACTTTTCCCTCTATTTGGGAATTCACTTTTTGATGTTTATCTATTGCATCGTAAATAGCTGACATTGCTTGGCTAATAGCTAACGGCTAACCGCTAATTGCAGTTTTTAGATGATACACCTTTAAGAATAATTTCCTGCAGGAGCAGACTATCCACCCCTGCAGGAGAAATTCGAACCATTTCGAAATTAATCAGACAGTCCCAACTCGATACTGCTTCGGTTTTGGAAGAGGTTCTATCTCGCCCAGAGCCCTATGTATTTCTTCCGCAGGCAGAGGATAGTCTGCAAGATCACCATCAAAGTATGCCTTGTACGCGGCCATATCAACCAACCCATGCCCGCTCCAGTTAAACATGATAACCTTTTCTTTTCCTTCTTCCTTTGCCTTGAGGGCTTCACGAATGGCCATGGCTATGGCATGATTACATTCGGGAGCACTGATGAAACCTTCCGTTCTGGCAAAGATAACCCCAGCCTTAAAGGTCTCCATTTGATGAACGGCTTCCGGCCTTATCAAGTCGTCCATAATAAGCTGGCTGATAATAGGGGCCATCCCATGGTATCTTAAACCTCCCGCATGGATGGGCGCCGGGACAAATCCGTGACCGAGGGTATGCATAGGCAGGAGCGGCGTCATCCCGACCGTGTCGCCAAAGTCATAGGCAAAAGGTCCTTTTGTCATAGTGGGACACGAACTCGGTTCAACCCCAATGATCTCCACTTCTTTCCCGTGAATTTTGTCCCTTACAAAAGGAATACAGTTTCCTGCAAAATTACTGCCTCCTCCCGCACATCCAATCACCACGTCCGGGTAATCCCCGGCAATGGCCAGCTGTTTTTGTGTTTCCAGCCCATTCACCGTCTGGTGCAGCATCACATGGTTCAAGACACTCCCAAGGGAGTATTTTGCATCTTCATCCATGACGGCCGCTTCCACCGCTTCACTAATGGCAATCCCGAGGCTTCCCGGGGAATCAGGATTTTCGGCAAGGATCTTACGACCGGCCTCGGTTTCATTGCTCGGACTGGCCACGCAGTCGGCTCCCCAGGTCTGCATCATGAGACGCCGATAGGGTTTCTGATTGAAGCTGATCCTGACCATATAAACCCTGCATTCCAATCCGAAAAAGGAACACGCCATGGCAAGCGCGCTTCCCCATTGCCCTGCACCAGTCTCCGTACAGATCCTTTTCGTTCCGGAAATCTTGTTATAATAGGCCTGTGCAATAGCTGTATTCGGTTTATGGCTTCCTGCCGGACTCACTCCTTCATTTTTATAGTAAATCTTAGCCGGTGTCTGAAGATACTTTTCCAGTTCATAGGCCCTATACAGAGGCGTAGGACGCCATATGAGGTATTTTTCGAGAACTGGCTCAGGGATGTCAATCCACCTCTCCTGGCTTACTTCCTGCTCTATGAGAGGCATGGGAAAGATAGGAGCCAGATCCTCAGGCCCAACAGGTTGACCTGTCCCCGGGTGAAGCGGCGGCTCCATGGGCGTGGGCATATCCGCCATAATGTTGTACCATTGACGTGGCAATTCCGAATCGGGCAATACAATCTTTTTGGTTTCCATGCTTGCTCCTTCTTTCCAATCAGGTTATGGTTTCTGCCAATGTGGATTTCACAACGGCTTGGGACCAGAACATATTTTCCTTTCAGAATCTACCGGCCATTTCAGAATGCTAGAGAAAATGCAGGAGATTTCAGAATTGGGATTATAAGAGATTTTCGTTCCCCGGTCAACAGGGAATCACTGAAGGAAAAACTTTGACCATCTTATCCCAACTCAACCACCTA
>Ga0075112_1000350_pt1 | contig 20877 bp, 23 predicted proteins | sample AntAceMetag02UKF_FD_69783 | JGI IMG/M metagenome (GOLD analysis project Ga0075112, IMG submission 69783) | Saline lake microbial communities from Ace Lake, Antarctica - Antarctic Ace Lake Metagenome 02UKF | ecosystem: Environmental > Aquatic > Non-marine Saline and Alkaline > Saline | place... | reverse complement strand
TTTTGGCCTGTTCGGAGCATCAACATCGGCAACCTTCATGCCTTTTTTCTCAAACTTTGTGATGACCGATTTTAGACCAGCCTTTGTCATCTTATTAAAATCTATTTTGACCTGGGGCATAAACATTGCTCCTTTTATATGATATAGATATTTTTTTTAGCTACATCACACATTTATTATGATAAAATTTCAACCTTTCGGGTTTCTGTTATCAAACCCTTGCCCACATAAAAAGCAAGGCCCATGATTGTTTCGGGATCGTCCAATCTGACATACTCAGCGAGCCTTAAGCCTTCCCGGACAACCCTGATTTCAGGATCTGTTTCAGCGGCTATTTCCATTGCCACTCTCTCCTCAAAGGTAAAGCGTTTCAAAAAATCCAACTTACTGATAGCCGGGCTTGAGGCTGTGGATATTGCTATTTTAGGCATTTTTGATCTCCTCATTAATGTAATTAATTTTTACGTCTCCGGCCTGATCCTGAGAATAATCGACCAAAAGCAAGGTGTCTTTTCCCCGACAGGGCGGCATGGCTTCCACAGCGCCCGGCTGGATGATAGAGATGTAATATCGATCGGAACTCACGGATTCCGGGACTTGATAGACTTTAACACGGCGGTTTGTTTCAGAATCAGGCAAGGTATAAACCAGGCCCTGAATGCCGTTAACGATGGGTAAATTGATAGTGTTACCTAATTCCATGTGACCTCCTTCTAATTGTTGTGTCTAACAAAATATTTTCAGTTGTTTTGTATCCATTACAATGCTTCATATAGCCAAGGAAGCTCATTACGCTCTGGCGAACCATTTCAAGAGAAATGATGCCCCTGGAACAAAGACTTGCAAGGTGAGAAAGGTGACGTCTGGCATTACGGATGATTCTTTTTCTGGGCAGGATATAATTTTTCCAAATACGATATCCGCAAAAATCAACTCCCCGAACAGCAGGGAAAATGGCCGTTTTAGGATTAAGCGTCAGCATGAGATTCTTGGTTAAAAACTCAACAGCTTTTTCCAACAAACTCCAAAGGGTTTTTTTGTTATTGTGAACGATGATGAAATCATCCATGTATCTGCAATAGAATTTAACCCCAAGATCATCCTTCATATAATGATCAAGTTGCCCTATGTATAGATTTGCGTATAGTTGACTTGTTAATGCCCCAACCGGGATACCACGCCCTTCAAACCCTGTGTTTTTTATGATGGTATTGCACAGGCTGAGGACTTGTTTGTCTTTGATGGTACGGCAAAGAATATCATATAAAGCATCATGGTTTATAGATGGGAAATACTTTGAAATATCAGCTTTCAACACATAAACCTTATCTCCATTCACGGCAGCTTTGCGCAAGAAAGTCTGAACACGCTTCACAGATGCGTGGAACCCCTTACCCCTTCGGCAGGCATACGAATCAAAGATAGTTTTTTTCTCAAACAATGGTTCTATAGCATCCACCAGCGCATGGTGCACCACCCGGTCTTTGAATGGTGGTGCTTGGATCAGCCTGTGCTTAGGGTCATAAACCATAAATTCTTTCCAAGGAGATGGTTCCCATGACCCCCATAGCAAATGGTTTTGAATATTGGTAATATTTTCTTCCAGGTTTGCAGTAAACCGCAATGTCCCAGGCTTATAACGCTTTCCTTTTTTAGCAGCCACGAAAGCGTTATAGAGATTGTCCCAGCCTGTGATCTCAGGCCATATATTATTGTACGTTTTAGTCATAAAATTCTTTCTTTTAAGATCCGTGCCACGTTCAGCGTTTAGGCCTACTTGCCGCACGGTCATGAGTTATCTTTTCTGTCCCTGGCGTTTGCCAGGGAAGAGGGATGACCGCCCCAAATAAAAAGCGCTGGATAAAATCCCATGGGACTCTAACTTCTGGCCGTATTGCTTGCCAGGCGGGAACCGTTGTTCGTGTTCGAGTTCGAAGCGTCGTTGTTCAGGTTCAGGTAGAACAAACCAGCCTGAGAACCGTTGTCCCAGTTGCCACCGTATTAAGCAGTCACCCGGTGTATTGTTTGTTTGCTGGATTTTATCCAGCCCCCTGCCATTTTACCTATCTCGTTGATATGTTTAATCCATATGCCGTATTTCCTTGTATTAATATATTTCATTGTGTGGGCCTTCCGAACCAGGCTTCTAAGATATTCGATTTCAACGTCAAGATCCTGAAGTGTGGTCTTTTTATAATATCGTTTAGCCGCCCGAACCGTTAGCTTCATAATAGTGGAATGGGTCTGTCTGATTTCTGCACAAAGTACAAATTTTTCATATTTTGGGAAATTGATTAAAGTTCCATGGGAATACGCATCAAGTTCCTCAAGTTTTGTTAAAATTGTCAGATCATCCAGGCCCATTGTTAAATCACCTCTTAATATTGTTAACCGCTGCTATCGCAGCTAAAACCAAAGCATCAGAAACCAAAAAACAAATCACACTTTTGCCAGGCGGGAACCGTCGTCCGGGCGCGAGTCCGAAGCGTCGTTGACCAGGTGCAGGCAGAACAAACCAGCCTGAGAACCGTAGCCCCAGCCGCCACCGTGATGACACACATTGTTTTCAGCCGAATCTGGAGAATATTGATAATCGCCAAATGATCCGTTGCTCTCTGTTGCATCAAAAGTCTCACCGATGAACAGCGTCCTCAGATCAAAACCAGTCCCAATATTTTCATGCATCCCGGTGATCCAGGCATCTGTTGTTGATGCCGTAACTCCTGTCGCAACATATGTTCCGTTGCCATTCTGATCAAAAACTTTAATCTGGTTAGCAGTATCGAACTGAAGCCCGTCAATCATGCAGTTAACATTGCCCCATAATTCATAAATACCGCGCCAAACCGCGTTGCTCGCGCCGGTGTTAACAGCCGCAGAAGATGCAGTGTTCCCAATACCGATTGTGCTTTGGACATCAGGACCACCGTTTTCAATCAGAATTAGCAATTGGATAGCAGACAGTTCATGAATGTTTGCCATATGGAACCCATCCACCCCACCAGTGTTTCTGGCAGTGCAACGGGTTTGCATAGTCGGAAAATCAATTGAAACCAGCGGTGCAACCCCGGTAGCCGATCCGGCTTTTGTCCCGCCGTCATTTGTGGCTTCATATGCGCCGTAATAAAACTGATCAAGCTCAACTCCGCCATCCATGAACGCTGATTCCAGAGAAAAGCCAGAGACAGGCTGATCGCTAACCCACCATGCTTTTTTGCCAGCCTGATCTGCGCCAGCCGCAACCGTGCCCTGTTTGGCATAAAATTTGGGAATCTTTACCATGGCCTGGCTGTCAATGGTGACATTCGAAATGTCACCAAAAACAGGATGATTATTAAAGAAAGCAGCATCCGTGGTTTTATTATTACCGTCCTCATCAATACGCTGAAATACTCCTGCTCCGCCACCGGAAGAAACCATGGCGATACCAACAATGTTGGCAAAAACGTTTTTGGTGGTAAATCTTGATTCAGAAGACCATTCCGAGAATCCAATATTTTCACCCTCATGCCGGACCCGGAAAAAATAATCGCTTTCACCCTCTTCAAGATTTCCTATAGGGACAATATGACTTTCTAAGTCCGTGCTTTCACCTGAGTCATACAGCGGTGTTGAATAGTCCCCAATAGCGGTTCTGATCTGCCATTGTGATACGGTATGGGATTCGCTGCATTGAATATAATCCTCAATCTGGGCATCTGGATCACCAATAGCCAGCTTCACATAAATGCGATCGCTACCGATAGTATCCTGATCTCCCCACGCCCATTCATCATTACTCAGGCTTCCCAATGTTCCTTCGGAAAGCAGGGCGCTATTAGCATACACGCCTATGGGTTTGTTTGTGGGACCACCCGCAGCTGAAAAATAATATTCGCCAGTTGTTGCGGGTGAGTCCGTCCATTTATCCGTTGCCCCATCACTCAGTGATATTAACGAAAAATCGGTTGTATCAAACGGACTTGATGAAAGTGACGGTTGCTCGGAAATGTCAACAGCACCTGCACCTGGGGACTGGTTGACAGGGGTGTTGACATATTCGAACGAGGCATTTGTAGTAAAGCTCGTTTCGGCAGACCATTCGGACCAGGCACCTTCGGTATCCTGTAGGCGCATACGCCAGTAGTATGCAGTGTTCTCAACCAACAATCCAGCCGCAACAGGCATGCCAAGGGCACCCGGAATAGACGTCCCAGAGTCATATACCGGAGTCGTGTAATCTTCAGAAACGGTTGTTACCTGTAACTGAGAAGCCCAAAGGGAAGATCCCACAACCGAAGCATAAGAAGCGACTGAAATAGTTGGGGTTTCTGTTACGCCTTCGGCAGTGTCCGCCGGACTGCTATTGACCGGCATTTCAGGTGGATGATGGGTACCTTCCAAACTGGTGTCAGCATGCACTCCGACAATATGGTGGATATCGACTTCACTGGTTGCCGAACCCGCCTCAATAGCTATCTTTATATCCAGTTCCCCCCGTGCGGGCACTCGGTATTCGACATCAATGATGCCGGTTTCGACATTTCTTTGCCATTCCCAAGTCGCTTCGGTCCATGCTTCATGCGAAGAGTCCTTGAAAAAAATTCTCATCAGCGTGTCATTATCATCCCTGCGGATGATGACTGCTTTGTCCGTATCTTCTGAACCAAGATCCATCGGCCCACAGAAATAGAGCCGCCCTGCCAGGGCCGTTGCTATCCCGTTTTCGATAGTGAAATTCGAACGGGTTACTGCTCCTGCGGAAAACGAGTTAACAAGGTTGGTAGTTGCAGTGAAACGGGTCGCTGATAAAATCTCTTCTACAACTAAAGATTCACGGTTTGTCCCGTCATCAATTACATATTCCTGGTCTACAACCAAATTGGCGGTGGCGTCCACGTCTACAGAGTTATCTCCTGCCACGGCCTGGACGACGGTCAAGTTAATATCATCAAGCAAGGTCCAATTCGGTGTCCAGAGTTCCACAGCCATGCGCAAGTTGCGGTACAGCCAGTCCAACCGCACGGCATCACTGACAGCCTGGGCACTGTCCAACTCAATATCACCTACACGGTCGCCAACGCTTACGACTTCGTTGACGACAGCCAAAAATCTGGCTGAAAATGTTTCTTCGCTTCCCATTGCCGTTTCCAGTTCATTCTCCACAGCTTCAGCCCGGCTATTCAGGTTAGCGAAGTTTTCATCTATCTCCACATACCTTGTGTTCCAAAGTGATGGAACCGCGTCGGGGTCTGTGTTCGGTATCGGGGTTATTGGTTCATTGGGGAGTGACATGTTTTTCTCCTTCCTAAAAATAGATCGTTATTGTAATCGGATATTCTTCATCGCTGTCTTTGACTTTTTTTGAATTATTCCGTAATGCAACCAGACTACCATCCAGGAATATCCCGAATTCACTGACTTCTTCGCCTACCAGCTCCGAGTCTTCCAATTTTCCGGTAATTTGGATAGACCAGTCATCCGGCATAGAAAAAACTTCTGGAGCTTTCGAAAGAAGACTGTTGTTCAGTTCTGTTTGGGCCGGGTCAAATGGCTTCGGAGTACCATCCTCCTCGTGCCCTCCATCGCCGAACTCAACAGTCAGCGGCCCGGTTGTCATTCTTTCAAAATACATTGCGGCCAGATCCGCTCGGAATCCATCGGTGCTGCCCTGATTAGCCATTTATACTTCCTCCATTTTGTTTCAAGCCGCCTTCACAGATGGCCAGGTTTCGCATTCAGGGGGCATAAGCCCAATTTTTCGTGATCCATCCAGTATTTGCGCCTGGTATCCTATCTTTAGACCATTTTCTAGCCGATTAAGCCCTACAGTGCCCAAATTAAGAGCGTTCAATTTTACAAAACCGCCCAATAGCCAAGTGCCATCAAGTTTTTTATCCGCGCCTACTGCCCAGCTCCCATCAAGTTTTCGCTGCACCACAATCAATGAGAACCAGGAGTTGTTTTTAAGTTGGAACCAGGGTTCCTGTGAAAGATCTGGCAACCCGGCTAAAACCGAAAACTCGGTACTCACTTCTGCGCTTGTCTGGGTTCGGCAATTGATTAACTGCCTTTCGGGCACAGCAGGAATCACCTGACCCACAGCCACATCGCCACTTAATTGCCATGTACCGTCAACGCTTATATTCAGAGCAGACCTGCCGAGCTTCCAGGAACCATCTAATGGATTTGCGCAATATAACGCCCTCGTATAAGTGCTGGCCTCCAATATCGCCTCGGTCTCTGTTCTTAATGACACAAACACCTCAAACGCCACATGATATGAAAAACCTTCAAATACTATATGCAATGGCTTTATGCCTTGAATCCGGTCTCTGACAGTATCAAGCAAAGACTGGCTTGATAAGGTAGCTAAATTAACATTCAGCCGACCTCTGGATGTCAAGAACACACCATCCGCCAACTCCCAGGGAGTCGTTGCGCTTACCTGCCAAGATCCGTCTAATGGCAACACTCTACCATCAATCCATGTCGGTTCAATTTCATCCGTAGTATAAAAAGCAGTCCCATATGCTTCGCCCCTCCTGGCATAAAGGGGTTTCCATTCGGCATCCACTCCAGTCGCTTTAATGACGCTACCAGGGGGATTTCAGTATCTTTTTGAAAGAGTTCAAGCTTTCTGAACGCTACGGATATGGGAATATTTTTATCAGGAAGATCATACTCGTAATACCCTCCCAATTCAGAAACAATTTCTTTTTGACCTTCGATGTCTGCAGCATATATAGACCGCAGGTTAATAATTTTTTCTAATTCAGGGTCAAAATCTTGTTCCCAAAATTCTTGGATAGCTTCGGCAAGTTCAATATACCTATCGCTCTCTTTTTGTGAGCCTGATAGCCTTTTTTTTAACCAATCAATCATGCTATTCAATATATGTGAGATTAAAGGTTGAGCTATCGATATCTATCGAAATCATTTCATAAAGAAAAGACGGTTCGTATTGCCCGGCAATGTTTGCCGTAAATTTTGCCCCAGAAGAGGCGACAAAATAACCGGTATTCTGGATAGATTCATATACTTCTGACAAAGAAACTTTTGGTCTCCTTGATGTTGAGTTCTGCCCGTAATATAAAGTCAGTTTATCTTTGATCGCCGTCTCAACATCCGATAGCACCACGCTTTTAAGCACCTTCCCTGTAACAGACACAGTGAATTCGACATGAACGGGATCTTGCCATGTGAACTTACGATTGAGCAATGGCACATTATTTAAAGCCTCGATACAGTCACTTTCCAAACCGCTATAATCTTCGGCATACGCACAAATAAATATTCTATTAATAAAATCAAATTGTAGCGATCCGGCCATTGCCTCGGCCTCCGTTTCTCCCCACGCCTTGGCAAAGATGATTTGGGAGAACCGGCGTTTTAAAAAAAATACATAGTCATCGTCCCACACTAACTTTTCGTTGTACGTAGGCCAGTAACGAAGATTATTTCTTATTTCTTCTGTTCCTTCTGGTGGAGATCCACCAGAGACGGATGTACTTACATGGATTTCAATCTGTGCTATCTCTCTATTTGAATCAAAAATATCATTTGTAGGAAAAAGTTCCTGCCCATTCGAAAGAAAAATATCGCCTTTGGTTTCGAATACATCAAGCCGAATTTCAGTATCTATAGTGGGGATACGCCCAAACATCCCATTGCCGAATCTTATACCGACCTGCTCAGTATGGGCGTAAAATTCATCGTACACCCTTGAGTCACTTTCGGCATTTTGGAATAACCTTGCATATTGATACTGTTCGAAACCATAGCCCTCATCGACGAATACATCGAACCCGGCAATCATAGAAGTAATATCCCGAGACAAAAGAATTTCATAAAAATCTTTCTCTTCTGACACCGTATGTGTAATTTGGGTTTTTGTCTTTTGTTCAACCGATATAATAGAAGATCCGCCAGGGGGAATGATGGAAGGTGCAAGTGTTCGACAAACAATATCACCATCAGAGTAGAGTTCTACATATGCTGGCAACGTAACAGAATTCGCCCCTTTATTCCGTATTTCTACAGCTCCCGTAGCAGCGATAGGCTTGCGTGGTAAATATTCCCTATCTTCCGCATGCGCGGTAATGCTTGATCTGTTCAGGGCCGATGCAATAAAAAATTCTTGTTTAGTCCGCTCTGCTTTGAATTGAGCATCCCGCAATGACCATCCGGCCAGAATAGCTAAATGCTCAACAAACTGTGAATCTTGCAGGTTTTGCCATGACGGTTTGCCTTGCAGTATTTCTTTAAATTTTTCTACAGACTCTTCAACACTATACATTACAGGTAACCTCATGGCTATATCAATAATATTGAACTTTTACAGCATAGTATACTTTCAAAGAGAATAAAAGGTGTTTTTCTCTTTAAAAAGTATATTTAATATTAAATCATTTGCTTTTTTAGTAAATTATAGTTTCAACAATGATACTGAATCCCCAAACTGGTGTCGGATAACGATCTTGCATAAGTCAATTTCCATAAAATCGGCTCGGACACCGACAAAAACAAGATCCCGAATATCGATTTGAATTTTTTTAGCAATTGCAATCTCAATTGCAACATCAAGACTTAAGTTTGTAGGATCGAATTTAAAGGAGCTGAGAGCATGACCCCACCCGGGTTTGTCGGCAACCGTCCCAACAGGAGTCGTGAGCCATTCCCTTATTCTTTCGGCCAATGCCTCCCCATCACCAAATTTGGTTACTTCTTCATCTATGCTGGATTTAATCAGCCGGTCAGCTTCTCTTATGATATCAGTCATATTCTATCATGCGCCATAAGGGTTAATGTTGAATCATCAAATTCTGTCATAATTTGTGGAATTTCCTTCATGCCTTTTTTCACAGACCCCATTATTGATTTTTTAGGGTCCAAGCTTAATGCCAGTTTTTCGACTTGCTTTGCCAGTTTATCAATGGATGGTTGTGTGGAGTTCGGTTCTATTGCCCTCCCGGCATCGGCTGTCTCACGAAGCTTTTGAATTGATTCCGGGTTAGGCTTGTCTTTTTTTTGAATTGTGGCTGTGGCTTCGTTGGCAATTTCTTCTTTGTCATTTTTGCCACCGAAAAACTCATAAATACCCTTTGCGATATCAGCCGTTTCAATATCAGCACCGAGCATACCAAGGCCACCTGAAACCAACCCACCCATATCTAATACATTGGCCACTGCGCTGGCTGTTTTTTGCCCACCAGTTGCCTCTTCACCTTCTTTAAGACCAAACGCCTTAGACTGCATTTCTTTGTCGTTATAGCCCTGGTATGCATCAACCCCAGCTGTCGCAATCGCTGCCACCGGCCCGAGCACTTTTAGCATTTTACTGGCACCGGAAAGCGCCTTTAACATACCCTTTCCACCCATTTTAGAGGCCAGGCCCGCTACTTTAGAGGTTGATTTGGTGGCAGTTTTCTGCACAGCGGTCTTGGCAACCTTGCTGGCCGCTTTTTTCTCTACCCGGCTGGCCGCTTTTTTCTCGATTCTATTAGATACCGAGTCAGTCGCCTTATTTGTGGCCGCTTCTGTGACATTCCTTTTGATATTTTGGGAAGGTGATGCATCTTCGGTGTCGTTTCCAAAAAGCCCTCCGAGCCCACCGAGCATAGAAGGGAGCATTCCATCCATGCCCATGCCACCGCCAAGGACAGCTGTTGCTATGCCACCAAGCTTGCCAAGTTTGCCAAGCTTGCCGCCACCCTTCGATAAAAGTTTAGCAAGGCGACTGCCTTTCCCCCCTTTTTTGATGTACTTTTTTTTCTGGTTTTTCCGCTTATCTTTTTTTTTCTTGTCCCGACTTCCATTGCTATTGCTAAAAAAATCCTGACCCGTGTCTCCAAAAAAACCAGAACCACCACCGCCACCAGCACCAGCACCGGCAGCGGCCACGGCACCTACAAGTTCATCATGCCGTTTTTTAGCCTCTTTATCGGTCGCTTTAAGAGTATCTGAGATATCTCCAAGAGCTTCGGCTTGATCATCTCCGGAGTCATCATTTTTATTGAGCAACGTCTTTTCAGGACCAGTGACAAAATGTCCTTTCCCGTTTCTGAGTTTGCCATTTTTATCTTTTTTATACCCTTTGGATAATGGTTCGGCCTTTTCTCCCTTGGAAGCAAACCCCTTTATCTTTTCAATGGTTTTTTCTTTTACAGAAGATGCTTTTTCCTTGACCGTAGTGATACCGGTCTTGTCCATGAGTGCCTTTTTGATCATCCCAGTCACACTCTTGTCATCGGCATTGGATTCGTTCAGGCTCCCAGCAGCATCACTTAATTCCTTTATTGATGCCCAGAAGACACCGCCACTTGCCGAGCCAACTACATCTTTCAGATCATCACTTTTGCCGCCACCCTGCGAAAGAACGTTGCCATCCCAACCCGATACAACGTCCTTAAACTTATCTGCGAACCCGGTTTGCTCCTGCTTTCTTTCTTTTTTGAGCTTTACCTCGTTTGCAGCATCTTTGGACCCGACTTCTTTTATATCTGTTTTCTTTTCAGTCGTGGATTGTTTTTCTCTGTTGGCCTCTTTTGTTTTTAAAGATTCCTGTTTTTTGAAGTCCTCCACCCTTTTGCTTACCAAACTCTCACTAAAATTGTCAGTATCTTTTCCGCCGACAATATCAGTCTGTTCTCTTTTGAGTGTTTCAGCTTTTTGTGCGGGGGAGATGGGGACAGCTTTATCTGGCGTAACTTGCACGGATGAGTCAACACCAGGCCGCCCCCATGGAGCAGATTTTAGGGTATTCGTGGTACGTGGTACAGGAGCTTTGTAGCCATCAGCGGCGCTTGCCCCAGCAATCTTAGAGGCCCTGATTTTTTTTCTGATAGATTTAACAGGGTCAAGGAGTCTCGTATTCCTTTCTATTGAGGCTAAAAGGGGAACTACGCTTTTATTGATGGAATCTTTAAGCCCATCGATGCTGTCCCATTGATCAGAAAGAATATTAACCATACTTAAAATATGGTCATCGGCTGCATCCTCAAATGGGATTACAGATGGTTCCTTTTTAACTATTTGAGCATCAGCAATAGGCATTATTTTTTTCTTTTCAATTTTTGTTTTTTGACCAAGGCGCTATTAAGAGTGATAGCCATTGATTTCGGGACGTTTAATAAAGATCCCATGTCCTGCCCTCCGTAAAGGCAAAGATTTTCAATAATCATTGACCATTGCCTCTCATTATATTCTTGGAATGTAGTCGCTATTCCGAAACGGTAAACGCAATTGCGTCCCTACCTCCTTTTCGTGCTTTGTTTTGGTGCATGGGATTGATGGGGTCAGCAGGTATATTCTACCCTTTTCATAAAGACTGGGTAACCCATGCTCCATTTCGGAAATGGCTGACTCAACCTTATCTGCCAATTCGATAAAGGCCCCTTGTCCCATTGCAAGTATCTTCTTTTCCCGGAAAGCGATCGGGTCATCCTCCCCTTTTTCTTCCGAAAATTCGAGACTGTGCATAAATTTTAACAAACTGATCCTGGCCTTAAGGGTTTTTGCCTTCCCAGACCCGGTGCCGTCAGATTTTATGGCATCCATCAATTCAAGGCGTACCATTTCAATTGTTTCCAGGCTTTCCCCGGATAATGGACGAACAATTACGGTTCCGTCTTCAAACTCAACGTCACGTTCGGCTTTCCCCTGGATCACCTTGTAGTTGTTCGCTATTTGCCTTAAATCCACAGCAACTGTATGGTTTTCTCCGCAAACCGAGCACTCAAAGGATAATGCCGGGTCAAACTCATCTGTGGTGTGCATCCAGTACCAGAACAGCGCTAAACGCCGATCTTCACCGGTCCATTTTTTGGGGTCAGTAAATGTTGCTTTATCTTGCAAGCGCTCAAGAAAAAGACTTGTAACAGCCTCTTCCATGCCTTCTTGCACACCAGCAAAATCAATTGCATCTGCAACCGTTGTCTCCCTTAACCGGATTGTTACACTCGGATTACTCGGGAGGGTTATTTCAGGTATTGTTTTCATATCATCCGTGCCTTTCTATGAACGAAATTGAATAAATGTCATCGGGAATTCAAGAAACATTCCATCTTCCCGGGACTCCGTTACATCTCCACGTTGAACAGGGAATATTCCCCATGTGTTTCTCAGGTCTTCTGTTCCATCCTCATTTAGAGCGTATCTTTTGGCCTTTCTTACATAACCACTGCCGTCTATACCTGGCAGGTTCACCGTGCCGTCAGCATTCACAACTTCTGTGGCCCAATCATCGAAAAATTTTGCTACCCTCTCATCCCGATGATCCCTTACCGTCATAGACAAAGATACCGGTTCTGCACCGGTTGGGAACGTAAGAGTTTTGCCACCGACTTTTACCGGATCGTTCGCGATTTCAGTTGGCCCAAAGGTGATGTCTTTGACATAAATGTCCATGTCAGCTGGTTGCCCGTCTATGTCCAGCTTAAACGCCCAGGCTTGCTTAAAATCAGTTCCGACAAGAGTGTGGACTTTCAATCGTAGCATGTTAAAATCTTCTGACATCAATCACCTGGCTGTTAAAAATGCCCCCACCACACAAAGTAATGGGAGGGGGCATTATTTTAATTAATTTGTCTAATTACGAACCGGCTGCGATTCCACCACCACCGGTAAAATACAGCGTGTTGGCATCAAGGGCATATGCCACAATACGAATAAAGCCACCAGCACCAGGGGCTGTTGACGTAAGCTCGCCCGCAGTGCCGCTGATATAAAGAGCTGCGCCCACCGTGAATCCATGGCCGGTTACCGTGACCTTTTTACCAACGGGCATTTGAAACGTACCCTCTTCACCGGCTGCAATTGTGCCAAGGGCCATTACAACCAAAGGGTTTACCGACGCTACAGCATCTGCATCAGCCATGGTAATGGTTCCAGCTGCGACCAGATAACCCACCTCACCCACAGTGAAAGCATTTGCAGCGGTGGTCGTAGCCACGAGCTCGAAATTTTCATTGAGTGTCAGTCTGTTCCCGGAGACAAAGCCCTCAACGCCGGACCCATCGTCACCCCACAATTTAGCATCATCTGGTTCCATTTCTCTGTACTCTTGCTGATAACTTTCCATCGTGATTACTCCTCTTTATTTATGTTTTATTATTTTTAGACCTGTTATTTTTACCACACTGCTACAGGGATACCAATTGATCTGGATTCTTCCATGGCCTCCTCAAGCTGTAGAACTCTTTCTCTAAGTTCCTGCTTTGACGGCAATTCAATAGCTATGTTGGTAGCTGCGGCCACAGCTCTCTCCCTCTCTGTGTTTGGGACATCAATCAGAGCCACAAGATAATCAAGTAGAATGCTGGTCATTCCAGGGGGCAGACTCTCAGTAAGAACCCATTCTCTGAGATTTTGAAAATAATGCACCGTGACAGGAAATTCAGTTTCATCATCAATGACTACAATGTCTATTTTATCGTTTTGGATAGAGCTTTCAATATACCTTGTATTCGCGTCCATGGCCGTCATGATTTCAAGATAGTCAGATGGGAGACTAATCGCACCCTCATCTTCCGGGTTTATTTGAACCGTCCCGACAGATCCTGCCTTCTCTTGATACTTGCCAAGAGCCTGTTTCAAAAGTATATTTAAGGATGTTGTATCGTTGTGATAAAGCACCGTAAATCTTGTTTTTGCTTCATCAAGAAGCTGTGTAGGAGTCAAGAGTGATTACTCCATTGAAAGTAATTCTGCTTCATCATCAAGCCAACCAACCCAATTCGCATGGAGTGTCCCGGAAGGCTTAATTAATGTTGCACCATCTTCAACGGAAAGGTCAGCTCCTTCCAATTCAAGCCAACAATCTTCCATCACAACAGTGTTGTTTTCGTTGGAAGAGGTAAAACTTTCACCAAGCAGTCCCACGACGACCTTAAGATATTTTTTGTCTTTGACCCATTCACGGATCGCTTGATATGCAACCCCCGTGATGACTTCTTTGAATGAAATGGGAACTTCCTGGGCATTTTTAAACCGGCCCTGCTGGTTGAATTGAACGCCATGAGGCCCAAACGACTCAATATTTTCTCGCATAAGAGCAGGAAGTTGAGATGTTTGGATTAAATAGGTAATATCCGGGTATCCTTCAATGGTCATTTTGAATTCATCACCAGAAACGCCCTCTCCGAGTGCCAAAAGTTTTTTGTACGATTTTTTTACCAGGGCTACATTCCCCTGCACACCTGAAATATTGGCCATTATAGGCTCCTTTTGTCCGTACCGTTATCTGATATCGGACCTGTTAAGCATTTGCATAGTTTGGATGCTGAGATTCACTTCTGCGCGGATAAACAATCCATCTTTGTTCACTTCTTTGTCCAAAGGGACAGATACGCTTTCAATTACACAATCTGGGTAAATGGCATTCCGGCCAATATTTATCATTACTGTTCCGGGGATTCTTCCGAAGTGATTCCCTGCTGAATTCCCTGTAAGGCTTACCGGCACGGTGCTGTTGACCTGAGGAGATGCCATTCTTTCAAGCGCAGCAAGGGCATCCATAACCTCGGTTTGCGGATCACTTAAAGCATAAAGTTGTAGAACAACGTTAAATTGAGTTGGCCTATTTCCGCCCCAGACCTGCCGGGATTGAAACGTGGTGATACTTGTCCTGCCTGTCACAACTTGAGCCACGCCACCGGTCACCTCTCCACCACCGGTCACCTCTCCAATTTTTGACCCGGCGGATTCCCCCTCAAAAGGAGAGTCCCAATTGGCCTGGATCTCTTTTGATGTGCCTTCCCCGGTAACGCCACAAACAAGAACGTTTCCCTGGGAAATCCAGGTTTTTAAGTAAGGGGAAGCAGCGGGGTCATTATTCCCCACGGCCTTCCCCTGATCCCACAAGTAGGACATGCGTTACATGCCTCGTTTTTTTCTTACACGAGCAGATTTGGCCCTGTGCAGTTTAGCAGCAGAGGTGTTCGATTTGCGTCTGGCTTTTTTGAGGCCCGCCCTTTGAGCTGATGACAAACGAACTTTTCCGGAAATGCGTTTCTTTTTAATCACCACTTTCCCGCCACGGACCACCTTGGTCTTTTTATATGCGGCTTCAAGAATGGTATCTTCGATACCTTCAAGACCACCAGCACACTCAAAGACAGCGCCATCGACTCCGGTTGCGAATGAGGTTGTTATCTCGCTATCAGATGACGGCATCTTGTCCATGATACCGGACAGGAAACCACCAAGTTTTTCACCGGCAGTATCATCTTCGCCGTCAAGGAATTCCTCAACATTGTCAGCATCGGCACCAAGAGAAAGCATGGCATCTGCGGCCATCTGCCATAGATCTTCATAAACGGCTATTTCTTCATCGGTTAATTCATCGTCACCGTCAAGATCCGCCATCCCGACCATGAATTCGTCAAAGGCCAGGTAAGAAAAGTCTTCACCATTAACCCATGCCAGGACAACGTTCATGGCCATGGATCGCATCTGGGCGCTTGCCAGCTCACCGGCAGAGTCGACATTTTCAAGGATAAGACCATCGGGGTCATCCTTATTGGGGTTTTCTCTCGCCATTAAGGGGGCCGGGACAATATCTCGATCCTCCTTATAGTTTGAATAATTAAATTTCATAAAATCACCTCTTTTGATTATTTAATAAGGACCGGTTGTCCAGCAATTCGGCGAGCGCTGCCAGTGGGGCAAATAGCCCATTCCACATGCCACAAATCAATCTCAAGTTGTTTAATCGTGAGGATAAACGGCTCTGACCCATCTTCTGCGGGATTCCTGGGGGGGACAAGTGCGCCGGAGGTAACAAGTTGTTCCAGGATCTCTTTGGTCAGAGTATTCAAAATCTTATACGTTAACCCATCCGGCTCAAACTTGGCATACCCCGCCGCTTCAAGAAACCTATGGTCAATGTAGTCCAGGATATCATTGACCCAACCAAACCGGCTGTAGTTTTGCATATAATGAAGCGTTAGATCATCATCAATGACCGCACCCCCTGTATCAAATGCAATAACGGGATTGATCCTGGCAGTATAGAGGTCATCACGATTAATAATGTCATCCGGAAACAATGATTTTACACCAGTGCGTTTTAGCATGCCTCTTTTGGCGCCGGCAGGAGCATAATGCACACCCGGCACACTACCCGTAAAGATGGCATTACAAATGGCTTTGGAAGCAACAGCAGCACCAGATACACCCCAAACAGTTTTTCCGCCCCGCCAAGGATCGGAAGCGCTAAATGGAGAATGGTACGCTCTCATATGGCGAGAGGTGATACCCGCATCGGTAAGCCAGGTGATGGCCTCATCATGGGGCAAGTACGGAGGAATATCAGCAAAGGCTGCGCAATGACGGAGATCGGCAATGGCCGCAATATTTGCAACAACATCGGTGTCGTATGAACCGGCAGCAAACAAGAGATTTACCGTGATGCTTTCATTCTTGAGAAGATCCCAGGCATCGGTCCAGTTTTCGGTTGTCGGCTCGCCACCGTTAGTACCACCCACAAAGGCAAAAGATTTGGGAGAGGCTACGGTGTCTTCAATGGCTTGAAGGGTTTCCAGGGCATCTGCCCAGGCAAGATCCTCATTCCAGTCACAGGAAAAAAGATCTGATTGCTGCTCAAACACAGTTTCGATATAAGCAGGACGGCCCATATCATCGACATCATCTGGATTCACACCCACGGTAAAGGACTCAAGGGTGTATGTATCGCCCAGACTATCCTTGTCAGTGATGACAATATCAAACCGCTCTTTGACCGTGTCTATGTTCTCAAATTCAATCGCCCGATTTACAGACGGATCACCGTCAACAGGAGCGATAAGCATCAAATCAGAAGCGGCCAAGGTTAAGGTGGTACCATAGGCTTCGGCATCGGCTGTTTCATAAATCGTGAAGATTTCCCATTCAACATCAGTACCCGCCGCCGCTGGTTCTGCTACCGTAGTACAATCAGCGATACACCGAAGGACAGTCGTGGTGTCAGTATGGTTGATAAGATCGCCCACTACATAATCACCGGCCTCCCAATCGCCCGTGTCTTTCCCAAAAGCAAAAGCCAGTGATGGGAACTTTGCTGTTGCGTCAACAACCCGGACAACATTCACGTAGTTGCAATAAGGTGTGGCATCGGCCAAGTGGCGCAATCCTTCCATTCCAGTGGTTTTTTTGGTCAACGGTTTGCCGAAAATATCTTGCCAATTCTCATCCCTGACCTGGGTAACTACCCCGACCGGCCCTTTGGATGCAATAACAACCGTTCCACCGACAGAGACAGGCCCCCCGCCGGTCTTGAACGTATTGTCAATCACATTGAGAATTGTTATTTCGGCAGCGTTGGTAATTGTATTTTTCATGAATTACCCCTTCATATATTTATTAAAAGCTTCAATAATGGCCGCATCTTCATCCTCACAACCTCGGACCTTGATATCTTCAATGTCCTTCATTTCTACCGTCCACCATCCGCCACCAGTTTCTTTGGCGGAAATAACGTCAAGCTTAAAAAGGTCAAGAGTTTCATCGTTGTCAGATTCATCCGGGTCAAGTTCAACCGGGACGGATTCGTCCGGGCCTGGGTTCTGAACAAGTTCATCGTTGTCAGATTCATCCGGGTCAAAACAACCTTCATCAGACTCAACTGGGGTTACTTTGATGGCTCTATGCTTAGAAATAAGGCTATCCAGCCACCGGCCAACGATAGGCAGGTCCGGGAGATCAATAACCACGGAATTTTCCCCGTAGGCATAAGGTGGGATCTCAACCCTATGCCCGGGAAAATTGACAAGGAACCTATTGCCAGTTGGATTTTCAAGTTTGATTTTAATCGTGTCCATTCATCCCCTCCCTCTTAAGTCGCAATGATGTTGAGAATGGTGAAACATTTCCTTCCATAGAACGGATTCAGGTCACGATAACCAAGCTCCCACAGAGTGGAACGATAAACCAGATCGGTCATGGTCGGGTGCTTAAAGGACAGGGCGGGAATCGCGTCACCGGCCACATAACCAGCTTCGCCATGGCTCTGACCCTTGGCGAAACACAAGGCCGAATATTCTGTACCTGCGGGATCTTCGAACAAGTCCCACATGCCGAAAAGACGGCCCACGTAATGGGGCTGTGCCATTTTTCGATAACCGGGTGCTGGCACAAAGAAGGGAGCCTTCATGCTACGGAAAACCGCGCACGCTTTGGGATCACCAACCAGGCCAACAAGACCACTAAATCCTGTCTGAGAAACCAGCATGGTATCAATATTCAGCAGGGTTTGTTTGATGGTTTCGTAATGCTCGTGAAAATAGGTACCAGCCGGAACGGTCATGTCCCAAGAGGTGGCATTCTTCGCAAAATAGTACAGGTCGCGGAGAATTTTTCTATCTTTGTCAGCGGAAAGCAGATTCCTCATGGCTTGCATTGCCATGTTATCCGCATTCATGTTGTATTCACGCCGCAGACCCCAGAGGGCTTGCAAAGTTGTGGATGCACTAATTGCAGATTCATGGGGATAAAGTGTTTCAGATGCCATAACATGATCAACGCGGGGAATCAATGTGGGGTCTTTTTCAATATCCACATCATATCCGATATCAACTTCAATCCCATCCGCAACAGCCACAGAGAATACGGGGTTCACAGTGCCGGTTGTATAATCAACGGTGCCGGTAACATTGACAATTGTTTCACCGACCAGGAAAGTACCAAAAATACTACCGGAACCATTATCAGCAGCGACGATATCATGATCATGCAAAATTTTGATACTTTTCTGTTTAATGGGGTAAACTTTGCCGAAAACAGTGTTCGAATCAAACTGGAAAAAGTTTGCTGTAGTGGATGCAGCACCACCAACTTCCGTGTCGTCGCCATCGGGAGCACTCCAACGCTGATCCATCACGGAATAGCGGGAATTGTAATCATAATCGATCACATCGCCTTTTGTCAGATCACCGAAAGTGGAACCGGCCACTTTTGAAATTTTGAACATTTCGGACTGATTGAAGTCCCCAGGAATGGAAGTGATCATCTGGGTTGTGATGGATTGCAGCATAACCGGCAGGATCAATGCAACCATGCGGTCACGCATCAGGATGCCATCGGAGGAAGATATCTCATCACCAGCCGCTTCAAAAATACCAGTGAGCTCGTTGGCTTCCCCGGATGTTATAAGAACAGCATTCTCAAGGGCTTTGTGAGCCGTTGCCAGAGTTTCATCATTTGGCATACCAGCCTGATTACAATAGCTCTGCAAACTCTTGGAATGAGTGGCAAGAACCATTGCTCCGCCTTTTCCAAGGGATTCATAGATACTGCCCTTTGCAGCCGCAGACAATCTTTCTTGCTGCTCTGCTCTGCTACCAATAAATTCACCGGTTGTTTGATCGACAACAGATTCCAAAAGAACGCTTTTCATCGCTTCTGCTCTCTGTGCAATGTCAACTACTCGTTCATCGTACTTCGTTGTTTTTCCCATCTCTACCTCGCAATTTTAATTAATAAACTTTTTCATGCAAAACCTTTAAAGTTCACAATTATGCGAGTTTCTTTATAATGTAAAGAATTGGTGTTTCATATACATTGTATATAGATATATAAAGGGAATTATATATAAAATTTCGGTTTTTTATTGTTTTTTGAACTGGGAAGAGTATAAAAAAGCCCTCATACCGAATAGCATGAAGGCTTTTCTATGTTTTATTTTATTTTCACAAAGAGAATTGAGAAGTAGGTGAGTCAATCATTATCAAATGTATCAGGAGAGCCGGTAACGGTAACACCAACTCCACAAAATTCTGTCACCATATCTCCTAATCTGTGCGCCTGGTGGCTATTGATAAAAACGTCGGGGCTGCCTGAGATGGTCATATTGACACCGCAATGTGGGCAAGAATGCACGGCGAAATCAATTGGAGCTCTAGAAGATTTTTTATCATTCGTGTAGGTATCAGAAGACCCTGTAATTCTAAAGCCCACTATCCCATGAGGACAACACGGCAATCCATGAGAACCGACACCAACCGTCAGATCCCCCAGCCTTGTTTGTCTTGGCATTATTCGACCTCTATAACAGGGACAACACCGCTCAAAGGGTTTGGTGCCGCATTTGGGTTATTGCCCCATGCTTTAAGAGCGGCCCAAGACACCTCGACAGGGGGATTGGTCCATGCCGGATTGTCCTCTACAGAAAATAACATAGGGGGCTTGTCTTCGCTATCTGCTACCTTGAAATCACGGCCATAAATCAACCCGTTGCCGTCAAGATCTTCATACGCCATATATTCATTAATGAGCTTTGCCGCATAAGGAGCGCTTGACCCGAAATTCCACGAACCACAAGCCACGGGAATGTCGCCACACCCATGGTTGGCCCCGTGCCAATGCGCCCCGTGCACATGGTTCAACGATTTCACCAGGCTACTCCCGGTTCCTTCAGCGGCATCCTTTTCGATGTCGGTACCAACCATATTTTGCAGGTATACCGAAAGGCTATTACCGGCATCCTTCTCACTGTTGATTCCAAATATATTTTGCAAGTATAATAGTAAGCTGTGTTCTGAATCCTTCTCTGACACCTTACCTAGTGTCTCTTGCAGGTATACCGAAAGGCTATTACCGGCATCCTTCTCACTGTTGATTCCAAATATATTTTTAACATATTCAGTCAATGATTTTCCACCGTCCCTTTCGGATTTAACACCAACCATATTTTGCAAATAAGCGATTACTGAACTGCCATCATCTCTCTCGCTGCTAACCCCGGCTATATCTTTTAAATATGCGGTCAGTGATTTGCCCGCATCCCTTTCGCCTTCAACGCCAATCAAAAGTTTTAGGTAATCCAATATATCTGGAGTTGCTAAAAGCTTTAGTATAGAGTCGGCGTTATCTGCGGTTTCTCCAAGCACATCTTTAAGGTAT
>Ga0075112_1000348_pt1 | contig 20967 bp, 5 predicted proteins | sample AntAceMetag02UKF_FD_69783 | JGI IMG/M metagenome (GOLD analysis project Ga0075112, IMG submission 69783) | Saline lake microbial communities from Ace Lake, Antarctica - Antarctic Ace Lake Metagenome 02UKF | ecosystem: Environmental > Aquatic > Non-marine Saline and Alkaline > Saline | place... | reverse complement strand
AGGTAAATTGTAGAGCAAGAAATACTGCACTGGGATATAAATTATCTTCGTTATTATATTAAGTACTAATTGTTTCAAAATTCTCTTTCTTTAATATTTCAAATTGTATCATGAAAAAAAACATTATTCTAATAATTAGTTTATCTATAATCAGTTTAAGCATAGTATCTGCTAATGATTGTGATATTCTCAAACCTACTCTAGACCAATTTTATAGTGCAAGTAAAGATGAAAATCTAGAAGAATATATGAATATTATAGATATGGATTATATAGAAACTATGGTAGAAAACTATGATGAATATGTAAAATCAGCTTGGGAAGTCTATGATGTTTCTGATTATGAAATCAAAGCTTACAATTGTAAAATAGAAAACGATGATGCTATCTTCTATTTTAACCTAAAATCAACTCTAGTAGGAGAAGAAACTACTGAAGTACAGAGGAATTATATATGAGTTTTTCATAAACTAGATACTTGGAAAATAAGATACGTAATGGATGAAGAAATTTTTGACAAATATCAAGATGCAAAAAATGGAAATCTATTTATAGGAGCTACAGAGGAAATACTAGATAAAGCTATAAGTGAAGCTGAGGCATTTGTAGAAGCAGCTGAACAAGAAACAGGAACTCAACTTTGAACCTTAGGAACAGATAATAATATAGAAATGGAAAATTATGATAATATAAAACAAACTGAATGAGATAACTCACTAAATCAAGTGAGGGAAAGGGTATGAAGTGATAAATGAGATGAAAATGATAGATGCCGGTTGCCGTATATTATATTATTGTCTATTATATTGTTTATATTATATAAATTTATAAAATTAGAAGATTACAAAAAACTGAAAGACTTGGACAATAAAGGAAAAGCTAAATTTATAGGTGGAAAATCTTGGGAATATTTGAAGGAATATGGAAGAATAGTTTGGGATTTCACTAAGAAAGCATCCATAATAATAGGTAAATTTCTAAAAACTGTCTATATCAAATTAAAACCTATAGTAATTAAGTTATCAAGAAAAGCTTTGGAATTAATAAAAAATATATCTAAGAAAAAAGAAAGTAAGGAGGAAAAAAATACTACGCCAAAAGAATAATAAAGCAATTAAAATCTCAAAATAATTTGATTTTTTTATTTTTTTTATTATACTTTTGGTCATAAAAGATTTTTATTATCTTAAAACAAACACCGAATGGATATAACCTTATTTTATTACGGATGAGTAATACTACTAGTAGTACTAGGTATTATAGTCTTTTTGTCTATGCTTTTTCGTATAGTTGTACAAACTAACGAAGTACATATCGTACAAAGCAAAAAATCAACAGACCCTTATGGTAAATGATTTGACAAGTGAGCTTCTTACTACAATTGGCCTGCTTGGGTACCTGTAATAGGTATAGAAAGAATCATGTTACCTGTATCTATATTTACTATAGAACTAAACGATTATCAAGCATACGATTTAGGTAAAGTTCCTTTCGTAGTAGATGTAAAAGCCTGGTTTAGAGTAGAAGAACCTAGAACAGCAGGTCAAAGAATAGCAAATTTCAATGAACTAAGAACACAATTGGATGATATACTAAGAGGTGCTATCAGAAAGATATTAGCATCTAGTGATGTAGAAGAAATAATGGCAGGTAGATGAAAATTTGGATGAGAATTCAAGGCTGAAGTAGAATCTCAAGCTAAAGCATTCTGAGTTACTACAGAGAATATAGAACTTATGGATATTAGAGATCCTGATGATAAAAGTTCTACAGTGATTCAAAATATCATGGAAAAGAAAAAGTCACTTATAGAAAAACAAAGTAGAATAGAAGTAGCGACTAATAAGAAGGAAGCTGAAATTGCTGAAATTAATGCAAAAAAAGAAGCTGATATCCAAGATCAAAATGCTATGAGAATGGTATGAGAAACAACAGCAGAAAAAGAAAAACTTATAGGTATAGCTAACGAAAAGGCTAAACAAGATGTAGCTACAGAAGCAAAGATAACTAAAGAAAAGGATATGGAAGTACTAAGAGTTGCTGATGTAAAAGCTGCAGAAATCACAAAACAAGTAGAAGTAGTAAAAGCAGAGCAAATAAAACAAACTATTATTATTGAAGCTGAATGAAAAAAGCAACAAATAATTATCGATTCTGAATGACAAAAACAACAAAAGATAATCGATGCTGAAGGTGTGAAACAAGAAGATATAACAATAGCTGAATGAGAAAAGACAAAGATGGAAAGAATGGCTGAATGAGAACAAGCACAAATAGAAAAAGTAGCTGAATGACAAAAGAATGCTGAGCTTAATAGATCTCAAGGTATTGAGGCTGTAGGTAAAGCTGAAGCTGAGGCTAAAAGACTTATGGAACTTGCTCCTGTAATGGCTCAAATCGAACTAGCTAAGGAAATATGAAGTAATAGTAACTATATGGAATACTTACTATGAGTAGATGGTATCAAAGCAGGTCAGGTTGTAGGTGTTGCAAAGGCTGATGCATTGAAGGAATCTGATTTGAAAGTTATTGCAAATGGTCAATGAGACGGTACAGTAGATGGAGGTATAAATGGAATTATGGATATATTTAGCGGTAAAGGTGGAAGCAATTTAGGAACTATGTTGGAGACTTTGAAAAACACTCCAGCTGGGGAACAGTTGTTGGAGAAATTATTGGCTAAGAAGGGAGAAATTGGAAAGGTAGAGACTGGTTCTAGTGCAAAGAAAGTTACTGGTCCGTCTAGGAAGATAGTGGACTCTGGGAAAGGAGGTATGAAGAGTTAGGTTGGGTTTATATGTATTTGAGAAAAGAAGCTACGGTTGTAGCTTCTTTTTTTTGTGGATTTTATCTCTATTATTGCATATATTTTCTTCAAAGTTTTCTTTCGATTTTTTCTCTTTCAGATTTATATGTATAGTTATCCCCAAATCATTCTATAAATTCAATATTTTCCTTTCATCAAATCTTTCATAATATTTTTATCAGCAATACTCTTACTCAAGAATTTTTATTATTTTTAAATCATTTTATAAATTCTATATTTTCTTTTCATCAAATCATTCATAAGGTTTTTATTGTCTCAATTATAACTTTGAATTCAGTTCTAATTTGAGATATTCTTTTTATAATATCAATATTTTCTTCTAATCAATTTTGTCATAAAACCATTACTATATCTGTCAATATCCGCTCACTAGTTGTTTCTATAATATCATCTATTAAATTAATATTTTTTTCTCATCATATCTTTTTAAGTGATTTTATTTCTTCTAATATAACCCTAAGTTCTTTATGGGGATCAGTCCTTTCTTTTACTGTATCAACATTTTTTTCTCATCATTTTTGTCAAAGATTATCCATAACTTTAGAATCCCTAGGATAAAATTTCTCAGATTTTGAATTATTTCTTTGAAGATTGATATCGTCTTCTAAGAAAGTCTTCAATAATGGCTCCAATCAATTAGCTAGCATAGACTTTTCATAAGTTTCTATAATTTCTCTGATAAATTTAATATTTTCTTCTCATCATATTTCTTTTAATATATTCATTCAATTGAATATTGCAACTTTAGCAAAAGGAGATTTCTCTTTTGAATCACTAAGTAAATCTTCTATTATTTTTTTTATTAATTCTATATTTTCTTCTCATCAAAGCCCTCATATAATTCTGATTATTTCATCTATTATAAAGGAATCTCTATTAAATTTCATAAATTTTCTTATAAATTTTCTATTTTCTTTTCCTCAAACTTTTATCAAAATCTTGATAGAGATTACTAGTATCTCTATATTTTGAAGATTAGGTATTATTTCCCTTATATATTTTATATTTTCTTCTCATCAAATCTCTCATAAAGTTCTTATTACGCTTTTTAATATAGGTTTATCTCTATTAGCATTTATTATTTCTCTTATATATTTTATATTTTCTTCTCATCAAATCTCTCCTAATATTTCTATTGCCTCAGTTCTTACAAGATATAATCTTTCATCAGATTCTATTATTTTCTTCATATATTTTATATTTTCTTCTCATCAAATCTCTCCTAATATTTCTATTGCCTCTACTGATATAGTTCAGTTAGTTTCAACTATAGTTTTCAAAAATTCTATAATATCTTCTCATCAAATTTTTCATAATATCTTTATTTCTGACTTTCATATTTGAATATATGATAAATATCATATTACAGAATTATTATCTATATTTCCTAAAAGATATATAATTTTATCATCTATGGGTGTTTGGAAATATTGCTTATACTCTATAATCAACTTTGATAATTTAAATTTCAAATCATTATCTAATAAATCAGATAACATATCTAGAAAATTAAGATCGCTATTTTTTATAATTTGAAAAAACTCTCAATATTCTATTGTATTATTTTTTAAATTTTCTGCAATTAATTTTGCTGCAAAATACTCTCTAAAACTCTCGTGTATAAAACTATATTCTCCTTCTTTATTCTTCCTAAATATCATATTTAAACATTCTAAATTATATTTTATTTTTCCATTCACTTTTGTTCTTGTTATACTTCTATTGTATTCAGCCATAACCATATCTAAAATAAACTCCTCCGTTATTTGTTTATTTTTTAAGAAACTATTATACGCTAGTTCTCATAATAATACTTTTCTATCTTCCAATTCATCCTCAAAAACATCTGAATTTTTAGTTTCTTCCCAATCTACAAGTCTGCTATCTATTATCCTTTCATACAACTCAACTATAGTATCTATATCATCTATATTCTCTCCTGAAACTAATAAGTTACATATAATAGAAAGCATCAGTGGATTAGATTCTATTCATTTTATAAACTTTTTTTCTTTCCACTTTTTCCAAATTTGTTGCTGCTCTTCTGATAAATAAGTACTTATATATTCTTCTATCTGTTCCTTATCTAAATCCTTTAATTTCACTATCTCTACTTCTATCTTCTTATCCCCAACTACCTTTATCTGATTATTCTTTATTGGAAGATTATTTTGTCTACTAGTTATAATCACCTTACCGTCTAATTCATCTATATATTCCATCAATTTCTTCTTAGTTTCATCATCATATTTCGACTCATCCAATGCATCAAATAGATATACAAACTTATATTTTCATTCTCCATATACTTTATCAGTTTGTCTTTCTATTTCTCCTTTCAATCTATCATAATTCATACTTCATAGATTTATATATACTGGGAAATATTTGCTTTTTCATTCATCACTAGGCTTCAAGTATTCCATTATCTCTAATAGCTTTGTAGACTTCCCTGCACCAGCCTCTCATTCTATTAGTGTTATTCAGTCTGACTCTAATAATTCATCCATTGTTTCATATTTTTCTCATTGAAATCATAGAGGAATTATCATGTCCTCCCCTGCCTTCAATCTTTCATCTAATGATTTATTTCTTATATATTCTATGTTTTCTTTTACATATTTCTCATAATTCGCGTAATATTCTAACTTTCCTAACTTAATTCCTAACAACACACCTCTTTTCTTTACTATTATTTCCAGTAACTTCTTTCTTTCTTCCTCTGTGCATACAGACAATATAGTATTTATAAAATCTATTATTTCTGTGGCTTTTTCCATTTCCAAAAACTCTTGTATGTTTTCATCTACTATATCAATGTTTCATTCTACCAATAAATTAACTATACAAAAAACTCTCAAATCTCTATTTTCTGATAAGATATGTTTCTCAAATAGTTTAGTGTTATTTTTTGTATTCTTCATAAAATAAACATTCACCAAATTTTGTAACTCCCAGATTTGAATCTCTTTCCTCTTAAATCTAGCTATATAACTTCTCAACTCCTCTTCCTGTTTCAGGATTTCTAACAATCCACTATCACAGTTACAACTATTGATAGGTAAAATTATTCTTTCTTTAGAATAATCCATAACTAGTCAATTTTTTTTCACATCTACTTCTTGTATTTCTCCGTTAGCATATCATAAATGTCATATATCTATTCATTTATTCTCTTCTGGGAATAAAGTCTGTCTTATAGATCAGATATTTGACTTATGTATTACACATACTAGATTTATATTTTCTTTATCTTTCAACTCTTCTATCAGACTCAAAACTCCAAAAGATGTATAATATGCTGTCTCCAAACATCTAGCTGCAGGCTTTTTTATTTCTTTTCTAGTGCTATCAAATCAAAACACCCTCTCAAGCAATCTTTTTTTAGGTATATCTAATGCTTTTGCTATTATTTCTGCTGATTTTATTATTCTTATCATTGGATCCTCATCGCCTCCATCATGAAAGATAATATATGTATTATTTGCATTTAATCATTTCTCTTTTAGAAATTCTCATATTTTCTTAAAATCTTCTTCTGCATCATATCTTAATTCTGCCCCATTTGACTGAGTATTTCATTTTCATTTATCTTCCACACTTTTTCCATGTCTTATAAAATATACTCTTGATTTTATTTGATTTCCTTCCAGTTCTTCGTTTATTTTGTCTTGTTCTTCTGTATCTAAAGTAGAATCCCAAGATTCAAAATTTAAGTTAGTTTGACTTTTTGTAACCATAGCTAACGCTTCAGTTGTTTTTTTGATTATCTTAGTAGATTTTTCATCTACTTTCTGGGGTTCTTCAAAGAGTTTGTTAATTTGTTCTGTCATGGGTTATTTTATAATTAATGAATATAATTATCAGATTTTTTCCAAAAGTAAGTTACCTATTCTTCTTATTTCCTTATCATCACTATTTTTAAATACTTTGAGCCAATCTTTTAGTTCTATTAGAAAAGAGGTCTCACTATCATTTTCTAATTCTAATTTAGATGCTGTTGCTACCATTGTAATAAAACTATTAAATATAACTTCTTCATTATTCTTGAATCATTCTAATTTCACTATTTCTTTTAATATTTCTAATCCTTCTTTTTCTCATTGTCCTGCTATCATTACAAAACTGCCACTTATAGATTGTTTATTATTCTTGAATCATTCTAATTTCACTATTTTTTTAAACATTTCTAATGCTCAAAATTTCACTATTGCAACGGTACTACTCATTATTGCAATCTCATTATTTTTAAATCATTCTAATTCCACTATCTCTTTTAAAACTTCTAATCATTCTACTTCTCATATTTCTGTTATTGCTACGACACTATTTATTATAGCAATCTCATTATTCTTGAATCATTCTAACTTTACTATATCTTTTAAGATTTTTAATCATTCTTTTTCTCATATTTCTTTTATTGCAACGACACTATTCATTAGTGCAATCTCATTATTTTTGAATCATTCTAACTTTACTATATCTTTTAAGATTTTTAATCATTCTTTTTCTCATATTTTTCTTATTGATTCACAAACATTTTTTATAGCTAGTTCATTATTTTTAAATCATTCTAGTTCTATAATCTTCCCTAAAGTCTCTAATCATTCTTTTTCTCATATTAGTCATATTACTCCACAAGCATTTTCTATAGCTAGTTCATTGTTTTTAAATCATTCTAGTTCTATAATCTTCCCTAAATTCTCTAATCATTCTTTTTCTCATATTGCTCATATCGATATAGAAGCATCTATCATAGCTATATTACTATTTTTAAATACTTCTAATGCTATAATTATTTCCAATATTTTTAGTCATTCTTTTTCTCATATTAGTCATATTGCTAAACAGACATTGCCTATAGCTAGTTCATTATTTTGAAATCATTCTAATTCTATAATTTTCTCTAATAAATCTAATCATTCTTTTTCTGAATTTTTTCATATTAGTCAACAAGCATTTTGTATAGCTATTTCATTATTTTTGAATCATTCTAATTCTATAATTTTCTCTAATAAATCTAATATTTTTTTTTCTCTTATTTCCAATATTGCTACTGTAAGAGTTTTTATAGCTATTTCATTATTTTTAAATCATTCTAATTCTATAATTTTTTCTAATAACTGCAATCATTCTTTTTCTCAAATTTTTCTTATTGATTCACAAGCATTTTTTATAGCTATTTCATTATTTTTAAATCATTCTAGTTCTATAATTTTTTCCAATATTTTTAGTCATTCTTTTTCTCATATTAGGCATATTGCTCAACAGACATTGCCTATAGCTAGTTCATTATTTTGAAATCATTCTAGTTCTATAATTTTCTCTAATAACTTTAATCATTTTTTATCTCATATTGCTCATATTGCTCAACAGACATTGCCTATAGCTATTTCATTATTTTTAAATCATTCTAGTTCTATAATTTTTTCCAATATTTTTAGTCATTCTTTTTCTCATATTAGTCATATTGTTATAATAGTTTTAATCATAGCTTTTATGTTTTTTTTAAATCACTCTAATGCTATAATTTTTTCTAATAACTGCAATCATTCTTTTTCTCAAATTTTTCTTATTGCTCAACAAACCTTATCTATTATATTTTCATTATTTTGAAATCATTCCATTTCTATAAATTTCTCTAAAGTCTCTAATCATTCTTTTTCTCATATTTCTCATATTATCTTACAGCAAAAATCTAGAGCTTTTTTATTATCATGAAATCATTTCATTTTTATTATTTTTTCTAAAATCTTTAATCAAGCTTTTTTGACTATTTCTCAATGTATCATAGCAAGGCTACAAACTATAGCTTTTCTATTATTTTTAAATCATTCTAGTTCTATAATTTTTTCTAATATACTTATTATCTCTATATTTCCTATATCTCACAAAAATCTACAAGCGTAAAGTATGGATTTTCTATTATTTTGAAATCCTTCTAATTCTACTAATCTACCTAAAAACTCTATAGCAAAATCTTCATCAACTCTTGATAATAATGTTATAACCTCATATCCTAAATCTCCTGAATCTACTAAGTCTTTATCTAATCTTTGAAGCCATTCTTCTTTGTTTTCTTTATATCCCAAAAAGAAAAAATATTCTCTAAAACTCTCATGTATGAAGCTATAATCTCCTGCTTTATTCTTCCTAAATATCATATTCAAACATTCTAAGTCTATTAGTATATCTCCTTTTTCATCTTCAAAAGATACTGATTCTCTATATCTATCATTTCCTTGAATCATATTTTCTAATAATTTTTTATCTATCTTTTTTCCTCAAACAAAAGACTTATAAGCTATCTCTGTTAAAAATTCAATTCTTTTATCTATTTGTAGTATAGCATTTCTTTTTTTAGATTTTTCCCATTTTCATAATCTACTATAAACTATTTTTTCATATAAATCAGATTTTGTTTTTATTATTTCCAAATCTTCTCAAGATATTATTAATTCACAAATAATAGACAACATCAACGGATTCTTTTCTATTCCTTTTATAAATTCTTTTTCTTTCCATTTTTTCCAAATTTGTTGTTGCTGTTTTGATAAATAGTTATTTATAAATTCTTCTATTTGGTCCGTATCTAATATCTTCAATTCTAGTTTTTCTATATTTATTAAATCTTCATTTTTTCATTTACTTTCTTTGTTATTTATATTGTTTAGTCTACTTGTTAGTATAACTTTTCATTCTAATCAATTCACATACTCCATAAATTCTTCTTTAATTGATTTGTTATATTTAGCTTCATCCATTGCATCAAACAAATATACAAAATTATATTTTCATTCTCATAATAAACTATTTTTTTGATCCTTTACATCTTTTTTAACTTCTTCTAAACTTTTTCATCATAATGATATATGTACTGGAAATAAATTATTATCATCACTAGGTCTCAAATACTCCATAATTTCCAATAACTTAATAGATTTTCCAGCACCTGCTTCTCATTCTATCAAAGTTATTCAATTTCAACTAAGTAATTCATCCATTGATTTATATTTGTCTCATTGAAATCATAATGAAATTATTACATCTTCTCATTTTTTCAATCTTTCATCTAATGACTTTTCTCTAAGTTTTCATATTTCATATTTTGTATATTTCCTATAATTCAAATAAAACTCTAATTTCTTTTTCTTTACATCACTATTTAACCAACTTCATACATTATCATCTTCTACTAAAACATCTATAAACTTTTCTGTTTGTTCCTCATCAAATATCACAAATAAAGAATTTACTAATTTTACTACACTAATTTCTTTTTCTTTATTCAATAAATCTTTGAATTTTTCTTCCACTAAATTAAATTTATTTTTTTGAACCAAATTTGCTACACAAAAAACCCTTAAATCATGACTATCTGATAATAAATAATCTTTATTCTCAAATAATTCAGTATTATTCTCACTATTCTTTATAAAATAAACATTCACCAAATTCTGCAATTCAAAAATTTGTAAGCCTCATTCTCTAAAGGAGTCTATATATCATTTCAACTCTTCTTCCTCTGCCAAAACATCCAATATGACACTATCTACATTCTGACTATTTATAGAAAGAATTGTTTTATTAGTTCTATAATTCAAAGCCTTTGCTCAATCTAAACCTTTCTTTCTAAGTTTTGTTGTCTCTCAAGTAAAATCCACTTCCTGTATTTCACCATTTTGGTATCAACCATGTCACAAATCTACTGGCTGGTTTTTTTCTTTGAAAAAATAACTTCTTATAGCTCATATATTGGACTTATGTACCACACAAACTATATTTATATTTCATACATTACCCTCCACACTTCACGCTTTAAATGATAGTTCCTTACAAAAATTTACCACATCTTTTGCTGTTACTACAGATCTTCAGGCTTGAATTAAATCATCCTTGTCTGTTGTATCTAATCCCTTTACTCTATCGGATACTCTATTACTTGATATAGCTAATCATTCTTGAATTATTTCTGCTGATTCTATGATTCTTACCATTGGATCATCATCTGTTCCATTGTGATACATCATATATGTATTTTCTGAAGTTAGTCCTTTCTTTTTTAAATCTTTTGTTATCTGATTAAATTGATTTTTTGCATCTACTGTCAGTTCTGCCTCACTTGTTTGTATATTTTGAGTTCATTCATCTTCTACACTTTGCCCATGTCTTACAAAATATACTCTAGATTTCACTTGTTGACTTCATAAATATTTATCTACTTCCGCCTGTTGGTCTGGAGTTAAATTACTAGAAAAAGAACCAAACTCTAGGGAGATTTGGTCTTGTAAATTTTTTATATTTTCTTCTTGCGCAGTTTTTACTACATTGTTTACTTCTGGTTCTGGAGCTTTTGATGGATTGTTAGTAATCAGTTTCTGCATAGCGAGATTCTTAATACTAATAAAAATCTATTTACACCTCTTATACTGATTTTGTTTGATTTGGCAATAGATATTTCTTAGATTTCAAGTCAAAATGCATGTTTTTTTTTAATTTTCACTAATTGTTGAATTAATTTGAACAATATTAGTCTGTACCTCTGAATCCATAGAATTTTCAAATTTAGTAACAAACTTTTTTACAACTTCAATAAGACCCTCTCAATCCTTAAATCATGGTAAATCTATAATTTCTTTTATGATATCTAATCATTCTACAGCTCATATTTCTTCTACTGCCTCACAAGCATTTTCTATTGCATGAATACTATTTTGAAATCAAGGCACTTTTATAATTTTTTCTAGAATTTTTAGTCATTTTTTATCTCATATAGTATATATAGCAGCACAAGCATTAATAAGCAAGTTTTCATCATTGTTAAGCAAATTTAAGTCTAACATTTTTTCTAAAATTGGTAATCATTCTTTTTTTCATACAGCATATATAACAGCACAAGCATTTAATATAGCATTGTCATTATTATCAAGTAGGTTTAAGTCTATTATTTTTTCTAATATTGGCAATCAATCCTTTATTCCCAAAGTAAATATACTATCACAAGCATTTTGTATTGCTATTTTACTATTTTGGAATCATTTCAATTCTACTAATTTATCCAATATATCTAATCACTCTAAAGCTCATATTTTTCCCAAAGCAAGACTAATATTTTCTATTGCTCAAATATTATCTTGAAATCAAGGTGATTTTATGATTTTTTTCAAAATACTCAATCATTCTTTTTCTCATACTTCCAAAAGTATCATAGAAGCATTTTGTATTGCAAATTTATTATTCTCAAATCATTTTAATTCTACTAATTTATCTAATATATCTAACCATTCTATTTCTCATTTATTAGTCTCAATAGAACAAATATAAGCTATTGCTGTTTTATTATCCTGAAATCATTCTAAATTTATTAACATTTCTAATATTTCAAATAGTCTTTCACTTTCAGTAATAGTTACACCATAACAAAAGTTACTTATAGCCTTTGGTTTATTTTTTAATTTATCTAATATATTAATTCAATTAGCTGTCATAATAAAAGGAACTACTGCAAACCAAGCTACTAATAGAGAGGACTCCTCCAAAAGAATTTCTAATTCTAATATCTTCATCAATGTAGACACGCCTTCTTTACTAGGTTTCTCCCACATATATCTTAATATATTAGCAATATCATTAGGAGAATTTCTATAATCCTCATCTTCCAACATTGCATCAATCAAGATATAGATAGATTCTACTTGAAATATAGAAAAAGAAGTATATAAATTTGTTATTGAATCCTTATTTTGTTTGAATATATTTCGTCTAAGTATTTTCACTATAATATCAACACCCAATTCATCTCAAATTTTACATACTGCTGCAGCCATATTTTGAACCGCTACTATATTATTTTCAAAATTTTCCAGTTTTAATATTTTTCTCAAAATAACTAAAGCTAACTTATCTCATGTTCTTCATAACAATTCCGTCATAATTTGTATAGCTCTTGGATTTTCTTTGAAAACATCTAACTCAACTATTTTTTCATATAATTTAAATCCTTTTTCTTTCCATTTTTCATTTATTACAACTAATAAAGCACATATTGCTTCTTCTTCTAATTTTGGAAAAAATTTCAATTGCACAATTTGCTCTATAAACTTTAATCATTTATCATGTCAATCCTCTAAAAAAATAATTAATGCTTTTCTTATATTTATTTCACTATTTTGGAACCCATCCATTATTATTAATTTCTCAAAAATCTCCATTCATTTTTCTCCTCATACTTTTCATGCAATACCACAAGCATTATATATAGCTTTAGTATTTGATTTAAAAGACGCTATATCTATAATATTATTTAATAATTCAATTTTTTGGTTTTCTCATATTTTGTATATTAATGCACAAATAGTCATTATACAATCAGCATCATTTCTCCAAACTTCCAGCTCTATTATTTTCTTTAGAATATTTAATCATCTTATATCACCTATTTCAAAAATATAGCTAAGCATAAGAGTGACGGCATTTATATTATTCTTGAAATTTTCCAATCTAACTATTTTTTCATACAATACTAATCACTTAGCGTCATTTAGCAGTCATATAACTCCACAGATATTTGTAATAGTATCATGAGTATTTTGAAAGTTTTCTAACTCTATTATTTGTTCCAAAAGATCTAATCATTTTACTTTTCAAATATTATGTATTGCAGCTGTAAAGTTACGAATACTATCATTACAGGATTTAAATAAATCTAATTTAAAAATATTTTCCAATAGAGCTAATCAATTTTTATGTGCAATTGTTCCTATAGATATTATAGCTTTACTTATAGCATTTTCACTATTTTTAAAACTCTCTAATTCTATTATTTTCTCTAAAATTTTAATTCATTTTTCTCATCAAATTTTTTCTACCGCAGAGCATCATTGTATAACTGCATCTTTATCCATTTTGAAATAATCAAACTCTACTATTTTTTCTAATGCATCATAACAACTTTTATTTCAGAATTTATAAATTGCAGCACAAAAATAAGTTATTGCTTCTGAGTTATTTTTAAAATTTTCCAAATCTAAAACTTTAAACAACACTTTTAAAGTATCTTCATCTCATATCGTAAGTAAAGTTCCACAAAAAACTCTTATACAATCCTTACTATTTTGGAAAGCATCAAGCTTGAAAATTTCTTCTAAAAATAATAATAATTCTCTATCTCATTTTTCCTTTACAGTCAAAATTAAACTTCGTATAAGTCTAGAATTACTTCTAAGTTCATCAGAATCTAGTATTTTTCTTAATAAATCTAAACTTTTTTTTGATTTATTTTCTGAAATAAAATTAATCATCCAAATATGATTAAAATAAGATTCTTCTTCCATTATTTCTGAAATTAAACTCATAGCTTTGTCTCCTCATATTTTCTTAAGACTAAATGACATATTATTAACTACCAATTTATCTTTTCTAAATTCACTATTTTTGAATACATCTCTCAATAACTCAATCCCTCTCTCATCTCAAATATTTCATATTGCCCCACACAGATTCCTAATTGCAGATATATTGTTTCGAAAACTACTAAACTTCATAAGTTTTTCCAAAATTTCAACTCAATGAGTATAACTAGAAGTCAATATTATGAAAGTAAGATTAGCTACCAAAATTTTATTATCATCATTATTGGTATTTAAAGCAAGTAATTTTTCATTCCATTTTTCTTTATCATCCTCATAATTCAGTAACACAAAATATTCCCTAAAACTCTGATGCAAAAATTCATAAAGATCTATCAAAGGAAATTTTCTAATTAAATTCAAACATCTAAAATCGTATTGTTCCAATGCATCCCTAGGAATTGCTGATTTATCTATTCTAGAGATTATCTCTGCTAATTGTTCTCAAGTCACATCAAATCATTGTTTCATAGCCTGATAACCAGCCTCAGCAAGTATTTTCTTTCTACTATCCAAAGTACCTATATTTGTATTAGTTTCTGGTTTATCTTTTTCCCAAGTATAGAGTCTCAAAGTAGTTATTACATTGTAAAGATCCATTTTTGATTCTATAGTAATATCTTTTTTTGATAATACTCATAAATCAACCATCTCTTTTAATTTATCTCCATTTTTTATAACTTCTATCAACATAGATAGCATCAAAGGATTATCTTTTATGATACTAACAAAATAATCATTTTTCCACTCTTCCCATTTATGTATTTCATCAAAAGATAGATGAATACCAATATATTCATCTATTTGTTCTTGATTTAGAGAATTCAATTTAAGTATATCTTGTTCCAAAAGTTCTGTTGAATCTACTCCTCTAGTTGTAATAATTACCTTTCCATCCAATCATTGAGTAAACTTCAAAAAATCCTTTATTTCATCAGAAGTATATCTAGATTCATCTAGTGCATCAAAAAGATATATAAATTTATATTCTCCACTTCAAAGTAACCTCCTTCTTTGATGGCTTATTATTGTCTTTATATCTTTGAATTCTATTTTTCATAAATTTAAATATATAGGAAAAATCTTAATTTTATTACTTGGATTTAGATATTCCATTATTTCTAGCAACTTGGTAGATTTTCCAGAACCAGCAGGTCATTCTATGATACTTATACCTTGTCATGAAACAAGTTCTTCCATATTATTATATCTAGTATTTTGGAATCATAAAGAAATTAAATTTCCATTTGAAACAATATTGTTATCTAATGTTTTTGACCTTATAGAATCTATCTTTGGTTTTACATAGTCTAAATAATTCATATAAAATTCTAATTCTAATTCTTTTTCCTTAAGTTTTTCATCTAACCAACCACCTAAGTTTATGTTATCCCTAAAACGCTGTAAAAAAAATTCTATCTGTTCTTTATCTAAGATAACAAAAAGAGAATCTACAAATTTCAAAATAGTTATTTCACTTTCTTTTTCTAACAAAGCATCTAGTCTTTTGTCTATCAATGAAAAATTACCATTCTCTACAAAATTAGATATACAAAAAACCCTCAAATCATGATTATCACACAATAAATATTTTTTAAATAAATCAGGATTTTCAATAAAATATACATTTATAATATTCTGAAGATCCCATAAATTTAGTTTAGGTTTTTGTCAACGTATTACAGCAGGATTATATATTTGCATTTCAAATTGACTTATAATACCTTTTAGTTCATTTTCATTAGCTAAAACTCTTAGTAAATCATCACAATTATGTAAGCCTATATTCAAGATAGTTTTATCTTGTAAATAATTCAAAGCCAAAGCTTTATCTCAATTCTGTATCAAATCAACTTCCTGTATCTCTCAATTTTTAAAACCTCCATGTCATAAATCTACAGGTGCATTTTCTTTCTTAAAAAAATAGTTTCTTATAGCTCAAATATTAGATTTATGCATAATACAAACAAGATTGGTATTTGTTATATTATTCATCTTTTCTAGCAATTCTCCACAAAAAAAGGCTGATACATTAGCTATTCATAAATACCTCAAAGTTTGATTAATCTCTTCTTTATCTGTGGTATCAAGTCATAATACGTCTTCATCTATATGAGAATCCTTTATTCATAATTTATTTTCTATTATTTTGAATGAATCTATAATTCTTTGCATTGGCACTTCATCACCATCATAAGAAAGCATATAAGTGTTTTTAGAATCAAATCATTTTTCTTCTAAGTTTTTTGCTATATTCTCAAATTCTTGCTTTGCTTCTTCTGTCAGTTCTGCTCTATCTGATTGCAAGTTTTGATTTCCTAAATCTTCTACACTCTGACCATGCCTTACAAAATACACCCTAGATTTAATTTGTTTGTTTCATAACAACCTGTCTATTTTAGACTGTTGTTCAATAGTCAAAGCACTAGGAGAAGAACCAAATTTTAGGGAAATTTGGTCTTGTAAATTTTTTATATTTTCTTTTTGTGCACTTTTCACTACATTGTCTGTTTTTTGCTCTGAAACTTTAGAAAAATCGTTAGTAATTAATTTCTGCATAACGAGATTCTTAATATAATAAAAATCTAATTACACCTCTTATACTGATTTTTCTTGACTTGGCAATAGAAATTTCTTATATTTCAAGTCAAAACGCATTTTTTTTTATCAAAGTTTTTTCAATATATTTCTCGCAGCCCATTTTACATCGTCTTCATAATGATTCTCAAACTGTCTTATAAAAGCTATATTCTCTTCTCATCATATTTTTCACAAAGATTCTATCATTCTTTCTAAGACATAAGTATTTTTACTATCCTTAAATGATTTTATTATTTCAATTCTCTCTTTTCATCAAAAATATGATAAATACATTATAATACTACCTGAAAGACGCCGATCTGCTGTTTTTTTAATTTCTCTTATTAAATTTAATTCTTCTTCTCATCAGACTCTAGCTAAAACATTTACTACATTATCCATAATGTATGATTTTTCATGCTTTACAAATCATTTTATCCATTTTATATCCTCTTCTCACCCATATTCTCATAATATTCATATAAGTTTTTCTTGAATTTTTGAACATTCACTATTTTTAAAATATCTTATTATATGAATATATTTTTCTATACCTTCTTTTTCCATTTTTTTTATAAAAATACCTATAAGCAAAGAAAATCTCTCATTTTTTAGATTCTCTAAATAGTTTAAATCTTCTCATCTTAATTCAAAAAATATTCTTGCTAAAACAATCATAACAGGTCTTCTATTATCAGTTTTGAAGGCTCTTATTAAATCTAAATTATTTTCTTTATCCTCCTTCCAAAACGCCTCTATTATAGATGCAACAATATGTCAATCTTTATGATATAATAATTTTTTAACTTCACTAATATTTTCTTCTCATCCTATTTTAAATAAAAAATCAACAACATAGTTAACAATTCCATCGTCATCATCTTTGAGAAACTCCTTTATAAAAGAAATATCTTGTTTTCAGTCTAATTTTACAAATTCTTCTAACAAAAGTCTTCTAACTGAGGACTCATCATGATTTTTAAATTTCTTTACATAGGATAGATTATCTTTTCATCCTATATTTATCAATGTTTTTATTATTTGAATATTCACTATTTTATTATCTAGTACCTCAAATTCTTTAATAAGATTTAAACTTTTTTTTCCATAAATATCTCATAACAATTTTATAACACCTGCTACAAGCTCAGGACTTTTATGTTTTTTAAATAATCTTATCCATTCTATATTTCATTCAAATCATTCATTTAAAAAGATTTTCACAACATACAAAACAATTTTAATTCTAGCGAAATAATCCATATCTCTAATTATATAATCACCATAATTTCAAACTACTTTCATTTTTTCAATCACATCATGTTCTTCCTGTCCTATTATTTGTTTTAATGCATCTTTAAATCATCTTTCTAACAAAATATCGAAAAGTTTCCTAATAATTATAGGGTTTTTTGAGCTCTTAAATCACATTATAAAATTCATACTATCTTCTCATCACACTCTTAAGAAGACTTCTATTATAGCAAATATAATTTCCTCCCTATTAGAATTATAAGCAAAATTCTTAATAGCCTCTAAATCTTCTTTTTCTCATCTTTTCTCTAAAATTTCTATTATTTTCATAGCAGAAGAAATACGAAGTTCTCATTTTTTGTCTGTTATTCTATTTTTGCTTATACTAGAAAAAAGTTTTTTTCTTTTTTCTATATTTCACTCTAATAAACCCCAAAGTTCAGATGCGGTCCTTTTATTTAAACTCCATCCATCATATTCTCCATCTATCAATCTATAATTGGAAAAATCCCTAATTATCTGAATGCTTTCATTAGTTCATATTTCCTCTAAGGTTTCAATAACTTTATTCATAATACTAAATGAAGAATCCTGTTTATTCAAAAGATCTACTAATTTAATATTCTCTTTTCAACCTTCCTTTTCTAGGTAATTTATAATGCTTTCTTTAAAATTTAAATCCTTTTCTTTGATAGAAATTAAATTTTCTCTAATCAAATTATTTACAGTAGACATATTATATTCTCATCATATTTCCATCAAAACTTCTATTATTTTTTGTATAATTACCCAGCTATTATGAATTAAAAATGATTTTATAATTTTAATATCTTCTTTTTTTCAACTTTTCCCTAAAGATTCTATAATTTTTATGATAAGAGAAATTCTCCAATAATTTTTGAATTCAGGAATATTTCTTCCTCAATAGAAAAAAACTCTTTTAGTTATGTTTTTATAATTTTTAAAACTTCTTAATATCTTTATATTCTCTTCGCAGATATTATTTCCCAAAGCTGCTATAACTGAAACTAAAACTTTCTTATTATCTGTAAATCTAGCTCATCTGACTATATCCATATTTTCTTTTCCTCACTCAAATCATAATATTTCTATTACTTTGATAACAACTTGTGTACTTTCATGATTTATAAATCATCTTATTATTTTTATATCTCTATCTTTTCAACTATTCCATAATATTTTAATACATTCTAATACTAAATATTCTGTTTCTATATTTTTAATTAATTTTAATCTTTCTAGAAAAGGTTCTCCTAATTTGAATAAAACCTTTGCAATAGAACTATCAATTGTAATATGTTTTATGTATTCAAACAAATAGTTTATTTCAATTTTTCATAGCAAATAAAGTCTTTTTTCAGAATCAAAAATAGAAAAATTCTTCTCATTTCTCTTAAACTCCTCTAAAAAATCGTTTTTAGATGAAAAATCTAGTGAAGAAACAAAAAAATCTATAAAATCTAAACTTATATTTCCTATTCTACCAATAAAAAGTGAATTATATCCATTAATTTTTATAAAATTATCTTTTTCTAGTTTTGCAGCAAAAAATTCCCTAAAACTCTCATGAACAAAACTATACTCTCCCTCTTTATTCTTCCTAAATATCATATTCAAACATTCTAAATCATATCACAAATTTTGATCATAAGGAATTACTAATTTATAATTATCATTCCCATCTATAAGTTCCAATATATGTTCAGAATCTACTTTCTTTCATAATATCAAAGAATCATATGCAATCTCAGACAACAAATCTCTCCTATATTTTATTTTATTTTTATTTGTTTCTCTTTTTTCCTTATTTTCTTCCCAATTTCTCAATCTAGCATCTACTATTCTATCATATAAATCCGCTTTTGTTTCTATACCCTCTAAATTATCTCAACTTACCAACAAATTACATACAATAGAAAGCATAAGAGGATTAGATTCTATTCATTTTATAAACTCTTTCTCTTTCCATTCCTCCCAGATTAACGCTTGTTTTTCTGATAAGTGAGTTTTTATATATTCCTCAATTTGTTCCTTATCTAAAGGCTTTAAATTTACTTTTTGTATAAAATCTCTCATATATCCACTTATTTCTATATGATTACTCACTATTTGGATATTATTTGGTCTACTAGTTATTATTACCTTACCTTGAAATTTATATAGATAATTCTGAAAATTTTTCTTAGTCTCATCATCATATCTAGCCTCATCCATTGCATCAAATAGATATACAAACTTATATTTTCCTTTACTATACAATTTACCAGTTTGTTCTTCTATTTTATCTGGTATATCTTCAAATTTAGTTTCTCATAAGTTTATATATACAGGAAAGATATAATCAACTTCTTCCCTATTATCAGGTTTCAAATATTCCATTATTTCCAATAATTTAGTGGTTTTACCTGCACCCGCCTCTCATTCTATCAAAGTTATTCAACTTCAAGTAACTAACTCATCCATTGTTTTATATTTATCATCCTCAAAACCTAATGGGATAATAACATTCTCTCATTTTTTAAGTCTTTCATCTAAAGTTTTTTTCCTTATTTTTCTTATATTTTTCTTCACATATTTCTCATAATTCGCATAATATTCTAACTTTCATAACTTAAGTTCTGGTAATAAACTTCTTTTATTTACTATAATTTTCAGAAGGTTTTTTCTCTCTTTTTCTGTACATATGGATAATATAGTATCTACAAAATCTACTATTTCAGTTACCTTTTCCATTTCCAATAATGCCTTCATCTTTGTATCCACTACATCAAACTTTCCTTCTACCAATAAATTTGATATACAAAAAATTCTCAAATCTCTATTTTCAGATAGCAAACACCCTTCAAACAACTTAGGATTCTTCTGAAAATACATATT
>Ga0075112_1000346_pt1 | contig 21008 bp, 15 predicted proteins | sample AntAceMetag02UKF_FD_69783 | JGI IMG/M metagenome (GOLD analysis project Ga0075112, IMG submission 69783) | Saline lake microbial communities from Ace Lake, Antarctica - Antarctic Ace Lake Metagenome 02UKF | ecosystem: Environmental > Aquatic > Non-marine Saline and Alkaline > Saline | place... | reverse complement strand
ACAAATGTTTGCGGCTATGAAATTTGAAAAATTCTCATACAAAAGCGGAAACTACTGGATAAGGACATTGGATGATAATAAGTTTGTATCATACTATAGAAGATGAACTACTGGAAGTATAAAAAAAACACCAGTGTACACAAATTATAACCAAATCAAGTATCAAGCTCTAGCTATGATAGATAATGGATATATATTAGAATCTTCCAATGAATACAAACCAGATAGTAAACTATGGTCATGAAAACGAAAATTTAACCTAGAAGACAAGAAGACTAGTACAAAAATAAATGGGAAATCATACGGAACTGAGAAGTATATTCAAGCACCATATACATTGTATGTAAAATACGATGCAGATGGGACAGGAAACAACTATCCAGCAAAATTATGGATAGAATATGACAAAGGAGATAGTGTATGAGTGATAGGACCAGTGATAGCAAATAATTATACTTATAAGAATAAGGTAAAATGAGCTTTGACTACGGAAGCTAAAGCTGTATTTGTAGCTATGCCGATTACGAAGGTAGATTATAGGTATGGTACATATTGGATAAGGGGCTTGTGAGATGGGAAGTTTGTGGGGTATTATAAGATAAGTTCAGAATGAGTGATACATGAAAGTAATATTTATAGTAGTTATGCAGAAGCGGAAGGGCAATTGAAAAAGCCGTTAGAAGCTTGGTATGAGAGAGTAATAGAGGAAAAAGTTGACGAGAATGATGATGTTACGAAAGAGAAAGATTTCGGAGAAATAGAAAAAGACGTTGTAAATTTGGATGAAAATGAAGTTGTAAAATGAATGAAATTTGCTCTATGGCAGGATATAACAGCAATAGTGCATGCAAAACTTCATATAAAAAAATATGATATGGCTGTAGAGATAGCTTTAGCACAACGGATTGATACATATGATGCTTATAATGATATATCTATAAAAGATATAGTGTATACTAATGGGAGATATTCAAAAAAAGTATTTGATTTTTTAGATAAACATGGTTATATAAGAGCTGATGAAAAAGAAGATTATATGTCAGTAGTTCTTGTATGATGAGAAGAAGGATTTATGAAGCTGATAGCTGACCAGAACTTCAATGAGATATGAGAGAAGTTTCATCCTGAAAAGTTTTTTGTGGATGGGATGCAAGATGCAGTAAGTGATATATTTATATGATATGCAGAATTGTTGGATTATCAGACATATGTGGATTTATTTAAGTTTGCGTATGCAATAAACAGAAGTCTGATTACAATGGATGCGACAAAATTGAAGGAAGTGTTTGGAGAGACAGGAGAGAAGATAGCATATATATGGGAAAACAAGGAAGATATATTAGCAAAGTTATCGGAGGGTGATAGACAGTATTTTGAATGATATTTGACATTTGTAGTATGAAGTTCGTTGTTGCCAGCAAATAAGGTATCACAGGCAAGGAATATATGAAAAAAAGTTATAGATATAGAGCGAAAGTTTGTGAATAAAATATCAGGAAGATGGAAAAATATATGAATATATGAAGATTATATAGGAAAAACAAATAAATTATATGCATTATTTATTAAACACAAAATTCCTTCGGGTAAATTGGATGAGGTATTTCATATAAGCTATGGAGATTGGAAAGTAGTTAAAGTGGGGGATGTTTCTGAATTAAGATTGGATTGAGGTTTGCATAGTATGGAGATGGTGGAAGAATTATTGCAACAGGATAAGGTGAAGGCAAGAGCTTTACTTACTTCTGAGATGATTAATTGACAAAAAATAAATACATACACAGAAGAACTTACTTATGAAGCTTATCTTAATTTGACTGATTCTCAAAAAAGTCATATCAAGATTAAATGAATAGAAGACACTAGAGCTTGGAATGCAAGGGGAATGAATATGAAAACATTATTCCCAAAAGGCTGGACAATAGAAGATATATCATTAGTATATAAGAAAGCTAATAATGATATTAAGAAAATTTTGTTGGAGGAATATGAATTACCTTTAACTTGACCTGCAAACTCTGATTGGAAGAATAATTGAAAAAAGATAGATATAATATATGATGCAGATTTAGGAAATGGAAAAAATATAGATGTGCAATTATGATGACAATATAATACCGAGTGAAAACTTGATTTCAATATAAACACTTTATATCCTAAAAATAATTAAAAATGAAAATTTATATATCATTAATCGGTCGGGCATGAAAATATAATAGAGAAGAAGTTTTAAAAATTTATAAGATTTGACAATTTTATATAATGATGCACGAAGATCATTATAATAATGAACTAATATTTAAAATATATTTCAATAAACAAAGAATAATTTTGTGAAACAAAAATTTAACAAAAATATATAATTTTTATAGGGTCTTAAATAATTTAGAAGAAAATAGTTTAGATAAGTTGTGATTGTCTAATTTGATGGAAGATTATGTGATATATATGCAAGGAGGACAAGATATGTTTGCTTTTTCTATGAATAATGCTTATGATGAATGAGGTGGAAAGGAAAGTGTTTCTAAAGAAGGAATTTATTATTGGTGACCAGTATGAGAATTTGCTCCTTGATGAGAAGACATAAAAGAGGGTAGAGTCTCTTATAAAGAATTTTATCTTCTGATGCAACTATATTTCTGACTATATAAAAACAATGAACTTAAGGAAGAATTAGAAGAAAAAGAAGAAGCTGGAGTGTATTATGTAGAACAGGAAGAGATGGTAAAATGGAGAGAAAACAACGATGAAAGGCGGATAGAGTTTCATAAACTCCTATTAATGAGAAAAGATACAACAGGAGCATTCGGAGGAATAGAAGTAGAAAAAATCTACGATAAAAACTGGGATGATGAAAGAAAAAGAAGAGCTATGGAAGAGATAAATAAAGAATATGGAGAGGAAGTTTTGGTGATAGAAGAAGAATAAACAACTCCCTAGCGAAGCTATGTCAGAAATATGACAAAGGAGATAGTGTATGAGTGATATGACCAGTGATAGCAAATAATTATAACTATAAGAATAAGGTAAAATGAGCTTTGAGTGCAGAAGCTAACGGTGTGTTTGCGGCTATGCCGATTACGAAGGTAGATTATAGATATGGGACATATTGGATAAGGGGGTTAGGAGATGGTAAGTTTGTGGGGTATTATAAAGTAGCTTTACATTCTATGGTAAATGAAACTTCAGTGTATGAGAGTAAGTCTAATTTAGAGAATTTGTTGAAAATTTCTTTATGAAGTCGGGCTGATGGTATAGATAGACAGAAGAGAGATATAGAAGAAATAAATGAGGATATAGATTCTTGAGAGGGAATAGATACTTTGAATCCTTATGATATAATACAGATAGATCAAAGTATCTTGAATAAAATAGACCTTGAGATATATAAATTCCTTATTTTTAAAGATTTAAATTTTGAAAGTGGTAAATCAAAACTTGATAAAATAAAGGAAGTTTTGAATACAAATTCTAATTTATTGACCGAGGATTGGATTCGTGTTGCTGTATCTGGTCTAAAAAATTTACAATCTAAGCTTGATGAATCGATATTAAATGATACAAAAGTAAATATAACTGTAGAAGAAATATCTAAAAAAATTACTGATTTATATAAAGCAATGAATGAAATGAATTTATCTATACCTGAAATAAATGAAATATTTTTGGAAATAAAAATTGATACAATTATTTTAGTGAAAGCTATAGCTGAGTGAGAATTGGAACAATTAGCGGCTTGAGAGTTAATATGAGTAATGGAAGCGATATATGGAAAATTGGCAGACTATAAAGATCTTTTACAAAATTGAATAAATATAAAGCAATTAGTTATATGAGTAGTAGAAGCAGTGAAAGATTTTGATGAAGTAGCTATGAGTATATACGATAATTTATGAGAGGCTTGAATTATTATAAAAGAACTATATAATGCAGGGTGAGAATTATGGGAAAATACAAGTGCTTATGAGAAGTGAAAAATATTTGGACTTATAAAATGAGGATTGGCTGTAGAGGTATTTGATCCACTGTGAAAAATAAAGATATTAGAAAAATTGAAGACAGGGCAGGTGCAGTTAGGAGTAAAAATGCAGGAATTGATACAAAAAATCAAAATCTTCCTAGATATGCATAAGAGATGATGGAATTTGAATTATGCAAGCGTGGATGGGATAAGAGTAAACTGAACAAAATATATGACATCAATAGGTCATATAGATGGCAATAATTTGATAGAAGAGGAAAAGGCTTTATTAGAATTTATGTCAAAAAAATGAGATGTAGATGATATAGAACTAAATAATAGAGTAGGAAGTTTGACTAAGTTAAGTAATGTGGTAGCTGGAATTCCAAAAGTATCATTGGATAGAGTAAAGAAGCGTTGTTTGGGATTAGAGGATAGAGAGTATAAAATATATGATGTAAAGGTATTTGGAAGTAGAACAAGAGATGATTATAGACCAGATAGTGATGTAGATATGGTTATTATTGTTAGTTCTAGTAATGCGAAATATATGAGAGAAAGTGATGATAGAATCATACAAATTAGAAAAAGTATAGTTGATGATTTTAAAAAAGAAACATGAATAAGGTTAGATTTAAATATTCATGACAAGGAAGAAATATGACCTAAAACAAAGTTTGAATTCAGCGATTTAAAATCTTTTTAATTTTTTAATAAATATTTTAAAATGACTAACTTTTATATAGACTGAAAAAAAAAGATTTTTAGTGATGTTCGATATAATTATCAATCTTATCCTAAACCTGCAGGTTATAAATATACTATTAAGATAGATATAAAGGATAAAGAAATGGTTAATTATTTACAAAAAAGATTTAAATTTGATTTTAAAGACAAGAATAGTATATGAATACTCAAACAAAATATGGATGATAGTATGTGTAGTGTTGTAACACATATAATAAACTATGAAAATAAAATTAATAAATCTAAAGTAAATAATAATTCTTGATGACGAGTACTTAACAACATAGAAGAAGTACATATAAAAGATGATAAACTAATAATAGAATGAGTAGCTTCAAAGGCTTATGATAGTTATGAGGGATTTCGTGAAGCTTGTAAAAAGGTAGGCAAAATTTAATATAAGAGTTCTTTAATATATTTTTCATAAGTAAATATAATTATCTAATTCTCAATCTTATTTCAATGGATTGATGACAAAAACGGGGATGATGATAGAAAGAGAGGAGCTATGGAAGAGATAAATAGAGAATATGGAGAGGAAGTTTTGATAATAGTAGAATAAAAAAAATCTGTAGCAAAAACAAGCTACAGATTTTTTTATTAAAACTTAATTCTATCCATTTTGATAAAAGACTCTATCTACTACCAAGAATATGTATTTACAAAAATTTCTCTAATCTCTTCTAATTTACCCAATGTAGTTTCATATAAATTCTTCATAACTGTATTGTCAGTTTCCTCTATCAAATCTTCAAATTTAGAGATTGCATTATTGATAGTTTCTAATTGAGCATTATATCGAGTCATAAAACAGCTATTTATTTCATCAAGTTTTTCACTAACATATGAATCTAGTTCTATCGGACTCTCTCCTGTTTGGTTGAATGTTGAAAAAGATTGTCTTTTATATGATCATTGATCGTCATCTATAGATAATTGCATAGGAGGACGAGTTTTGATTCCTAATTTGAAATTTGTTCCTAAATCTTTAGGTGTCATAGGGTCCGTTCATGAAGCAGGAGTGTCTTCATGCATATCCATATATATGCCTTCTTCCTCTTCAGGTAAATTTAATTCATATTCCAATATCCCAAGTTCTTGAAATGATGCAAAATCCCGATGATGTCTGTCTGATCTTTTTTCATAATTAGTAATTATTGCTAGTTTATTTTCATATGGTTGTTTTGTTATTCCTATTCATTCAATAGCAGAAATATTGCCTCGACTTGAAGCAATATCACGAATATTATTGCCTCGATTTGAAAGTGAAGCAACTGCTGTAGGTTCAGAAGATGTGTTATTCAATAAATCTATATATGTACTATAAAGTAAATATCTTTGAAATCTATCTCAATCCTGTGCTATATAGAAAATAGTTTTATTTTCCCGATCAAATACGGCTTTGTTTCAATTGAAACAGTAATCTAATCATTGAAACAGTCTTGTGCTTAATGGTATTTCTCTTATTTCATAGTCTTCTGCTTCAAAATCCATATTTACAAGATGTAGGGTACTTGTATTATAAGTTGATTGTATTAAATAAAAATTGTATGGACTATTTTCATCATCAATAAATCCAATATCTATAAACATATCCCCAGCATTGTTTGAAAATGGAACTATCATATATCTATACTTATTTGTTCTTGAATTTTTATAATAAAATAGGATTTTTTTGTAAGCATCTCCATCGGCATCAGTTATATATGCAAAATTATATGTAAATCAATCTGCATTTACTTTTTGACTAACTGCAAAATTGTAAGGAGATAGTCTTTTTTCTAAAAATCTTTTTGACAAATTACAGTACATATCTGCAATTGGTTCTTCTAAATCCAATAATTTCCTTTCTCAGTATAAAATATTTCTATTATTTTTTCCATAATTTAGATTATTGCTCCTTATAGGAGCCGCATAAAGTGTTTCTACTTCGCTAGGATGGTCTTCTGCAATATAAAGCATACTTGTTGTTGTAGTTCAAACAAGTGTTCTATATTTGCTTGGTTCAGCTCGTGTTTCAGCTCGTGTTTCCTCATATGACATGTCTCATAAATCAAAAAACTCTCAGTTTTTGTATGCATGAATTTCATTATCTATTTTTATCATATCGGTGTTATTCGGTCCAAAGTCGTCTCTTTCAAACCTATCACTCCAGTTATATGGGTAATATAGTATGTCTTCATTTCCTATTTTATTCAAAAAAGGAACTCAACTATAATGTCCATTGTAATTTCAATCTTTCCATGCTCTAGTGATAACTTCAGTATACTCATAGTTTCCACTTTCCAAACTATAATCTAAAGCAAATCAAATGCTTATATTAGATACTAAAAAAATAGCTATTAAACTAATTATTCTTTTCATTAGATTTTTATTATTAATAAAATTATATACCTATCATAGTAATCCATTCTATTATAGAGTCAAGTCTTTTTTCTATAATATCTTATTGAAAATACTAAAAAATTCCTTATATTATTCTAAGTATATCTTGTTGATGAAATAGATGAAATTAGTACTTCTTTTATAAAGATAATAATTTTCAATTTTACATTTTCAATTTTACATTATAAAAGTTTTTATTAAAAATAATATAAACCTATGTCTTTTCATACAAAATATCGTCCTACCGATTTCCAAACTGTAGTAAATCAATCTCAAGTAGTTGATATACTTAGAGCAGAAGTTAGTTCTGACAAATTAGTGTCATCATATGTCTTTTTCTGACCTAGAGGAACAGGTAAAACTTCTATCGCTAGAATATTCGCAAAAGCTTTGAACTGTAATAATCTACAAGACGGAGATTGCTGTAATGAATGTGAAGATTGTAATACAATCAATGCAAATAAGACCTTAGACCTTATTGAAATAGATGCTGCAAGTAATACCCAAGTAGAAAAAATAAGAGCGGAAATTATAGATAAGGCTATGTATCCACCTACTGTTTTGAAGAAAAAAGTATATATTATAGATGAGGTACATATGCTTTCTATTTCATCTTTCAATGCATTGTTGAAAATAATGGAAGAACCGCCTTCTTATTTGGTTTTTATATTAGCTACTACAGAAATATCTAAGGTTCCAGATACAATTATATCTCGTTGTCAGGTTTTCAATTTCAAAAAACTTGTAGAGGAGGATATGACAGATAGAATGGCTTATGTTGCAAAAGAAGAGGGAATAGAATATGATAGAGAGGCTCTTTCATTGATTTCTAGAATGTCTGATGGAGCATTGAGAGATGCTTTGAAATATTTGGAACAAGTTAGTATTTTGGGTAAGATAGATACAGATACAGTATCTAGGTTTCTAGGAGTTTTGGGTGAAAGTCAGATAGAGGCATTTTTGGAAAAAGTTAAAGGGAAAGATCTTTCAGAAATATTTTGATATTTAGATGATATGCAATCTAAAGGTGTAGATTTCAAAAATTTTACTAGAGAAATATTAGTATATTTAGATGAACATCTTATGGATGATTTGGATGAAAATTTGAAATTAGCTAATTGTTTCAAAGGTATATACAATGAGGTTAGATACTATCCTATACCTGTATTAGCTTTCAAAACTGGATTAGGGCAGTTTATGGGAAAAGGGTTGCAAGACAATAGTATATTACAACAGTCAGAATCAAAAAAGATAGAGAAAGTACAAGTAAAAAAACCAATAAAAAAGGAATTAGTTCAGAAAGAAAAGGAAGTAGAAAAAGTAGAAGAAAAGAAAGAAGTACCAAAAGAGAAAGAGCAAAAGATAGAAAATAAAGGTCCTAGTGGAGATGATACAAAGGACATCAAGCAACAACTTGTAGAGAATATAGAAAATCTATTGGTTAGAAGTGTAATAAAAACTTTTTCACATATAGATTCTATCGAAGATAATAAATTAGAAATCGTTATTATAAATGAAACTCAATATAAAATGATTTCCAATCCTGAAAAATTGAAAATAGTAGAGGATTGCGTAGCTAAATTATTTGGAGATGTGAAAGTATTAGTGAAATATATGAGTAAAGAAGATTTTCTTCAAAAGAAATTGAAAGGTTAGTTCAAATAAGTAAAAAAAAGCCTATGATAACTTTTAGTTATCATAGGCTTTTTTGTTATTTTAAAATCTTATTAAAAAAATATGAATATTTTATTTGAAAGCATGAGGTATTCATTCCATAAATCCATTTCTGGTTTGTAGACCAAATCTAGTTTTGTTATAGAAGTCTTCTAAGTTTTTTGCATTAGAATAAGATAGTGAAGAGGCTAGTCATCCATGTAATTTTCTCAATACTTTCAGAAATGATCCATCCCCCTTATATGGTATAATATCATTTGCTCACTCATCGAATATAGGACCATAGTTTTCTTTTTCATTTCTTCAACTTAATCTATTTGCGATACAAGCTTCTTTGTTAGACGCCATTCATCTATAATCTTTATATAATTTTCCATTTATTTCTCTAATTTCACCTGGTGTGATGTCGGTTCATGCAAAAAGAGACCCTATCATCCCAAAATTAGCTCCAGCTGCTATAACTTTTGCTAAATTTCCTGATTTATCTATGCCTCCATCTCATATTATCATAATATCATCAAATCCATTTTTATCTAATCATTCTCTTACTTCTCATACAGCAGATAATTGAGGATAACCATATCCTGTTTGTGTTCTTGTTTTGCAGGCTCATCCAGGTCATATTCATACTTTGATAATATTAGCTCAAGCTTTGGCTAAATCTAAAGCCGCTCTAGGGTTATCTACATTTCCTGCTATAAGTACTATATTTGGGAATTCTTTCTTTACATCTTTCAATATCTGTAAAAAACTATTTCTCCACGCATGTGCAGTATCCAATACTATAACATCGGCTCCTGCTTCTATTAGCTTTTTGGCTCTTTCCAACGGATTTCTATTTTGTCATATAGCTGCTCATACTACTAATTTATTATTTTTATCTCTGGCAGCATTTGTAAATGCTTGATAATAATCAAGTCATTTTTTTGTAAAAAGACCTTGTAATATTCCATTGTTATCTAATATAGGTATTTGTTCTACTTTAGCTTTTTTTAGAGATATACTAGTAATATCTATCATAATATTGTTTATATTCTGACTTTTTACAAATTTTAATTTTTCTATAGGAGTCATAAGTTTATTTACAAGATCATCATCACTATCTTTAGCATTGGTATCTCTTTTAGTGATTATTCATAAGACTTTTTTCCTTTCCAAAGAATCGACAACAACAACAGCTCCTATTTTATGTTTTTCAAATATTCTAATTACCTCATTTGCTGTTTGATCTGGAGTTGTGCAGTATGGGTTTTCTATAATAGGAGTAGCGAATCTTTTTACTTTATCTACCCATTTTACTTGCTCTTCTATAGTTACATTTTGATGTAATATTCCTACTCATCACATCAATGCTAAATATTTTGCTGTTTTATCATCCATAATAGTAGACATATTAGCTCAGAAGATTGGTAATTTCATTTGAAAATCTTTTATCTTTACAGATAAATCTACAGTCCTTCTAGAGTCTATCATTCATTTTTCTTGAATAGTCAAGAATACATCATCAAATGTAATTCTAGTTCCATCTAATGGAAACAAACATTTATCTTGAAATTTCATATTTTTAATTATCATATTATGATATAAATTTCAACTACTCAAATATAATTATTTTTATCTGAATGTAAATAGAAAAATGTACTAAAATAAGAGTAAAGAAAGTTATTCTATATTTATAGAAAATAATTGTTTTATATAACTGTAAAAAATTATTGAAAGAGTAGTGTTTTACTATAAATTAAGAGATATTGTAATAGAATGATAATAAAGATTTTTTATTAAAAATAATAGGGTAATTTATCATTTATAATTTATAATTTATAATTTCCCTTGAAGGGCTATCAATTTTTCACTATTTCTACTTGAATTATTGTTAAAAATCCTTATATATATATGATGTTGTGCCTTCATAGTTCAATGGATAGAACATCCCCCTCCTAAGGGGAAGATATAGGTTCGATCCCTATTGAGGGTATATCGAAAATTTACTAAGTAACTCATGAAATATGCTTACTTGGTTATGCCACCATATGGATTATATTATTATAATCTAGTTGGTTAGGTATACTTTTATTTTATTATTAATTCTTTAATGCAAAATTCTATCAAGGATTTTATCAAACCTTTTCAAAGGCACGAAAATGATAATGGTTCTACAGAAGTACAGATTGCTATGCTTACTTGGGAGATCTCGCAATTGCAAGCTCATCTAAAAGAAAACAAGCATGATATTGATCCAAAAAGATCACTATTAAAAAAAGTAGCAAGAAGGAAGAAATTCATTAAGTATCTTAAAGATACTGAATTTGAAAGTTATAAGTCTATCGTAAAGAAGCTTAAACTTAGAGGTTAGTAGACATTATTGTGCTTTCTCAAAGGGAGGCAAAAATTTATTTTATTTATTTTAACATTTTATTTAATGAACTTAGAACAGCTAATTGTCCCAAAAATCAAGAAACTAGAAAGGATTAAGGGTATAGTTATCAAACACCTAAACAAGGGTATAGTTGTTAGTTGTGAGGATGGAGCATACTTAGGTATTATCTTATCCAAAGAAGCTAAGGACTTAGAAAGGAACGGATACGATTTATCAATTGGAGCAACTGTAGAAGCAGAGTTGCTAGATCCAAGAATGCTTGTAGATGAAGAATGATATTATATTATATCTATCACTAAATTACTTCAATATAGTGTTTGGGATGATTATATGAAGAAAGCAGAAACTGATGAGATTATGACTGTAATTCCTACAGAAGCAAATCTTTGATGATTGCTTGTTGATATCTATGGTATCAAATGATTTTTACCATTATCTCAATTAGCTCCTGTTCATTACCCAAGGGTAGAGGATGGAGATCAAGAACATATATTTGATCACTTACTAAAACTTATATGAGAAGAATTTAAGGTAAGAGTTATAAATATAGATGAAGAAAATAAGAGAATGATTTTCTCTGAAAGAGAAGGTCTAAGAGAAGAAAGAGAAAAAATCATGGAAAGCTTGGAAACAGGAAATGAATATGAATGAATCATTTCTGGTATATCAAGTTATGGTCTATTTGTAACTATATGATGAGGTCTAGAAGGACTTGTACATATTTCAGAAATTACTTACGGACATGTTCATGATATACATTTCTTCGGTAAAGTATGAGATACTTGTAAAGTGAAAGTTATAGGATTTGAAGATGGAAAGATTTCCTTCAGTATGAAGAAAATGAGAAGAGATCCATGGAAGATTATCCCAGAAACTTTCAATGTATGAGATATCGTAGAAGGAGAAATAATCAGATTTGTACCATACGGAGCCTTTATAAGACTTTATGAAGATATAAACTGACTTATCCATCTTAGTGAAATATCAAAGAAACCTATTGGAAATCCATCAGAAGTTTTGAGGTTATGACAAAGAGTAGCAGCAAAAATTATCTTATTGGATCCAAGAAATAGAAAAGCATGACTTACTATCAAAGGAATTGATAAAGAAAAGATAGAAGAAGTGAAACAAGCTAAACCATTGTAATATGGCAATTTCAGAAGAGGAGTCTATATATATAGACTCCTCAACTGAGATGCTTAAGGTATATAGAATATGAAATGTGAGAATATTTATAAAAAGCAAACTAGAATAGATGGAAGAAATTATTAGGAATATAATATAATCAATAATTTATCATTTCTAATTTAGAATTTATAATTATAAGTCTGAAAGACTTATGTCATAAGGGGGTAGTTTCAATTGGCTAAAACGCTGGTCTCCGAAGCCAGAGATTCTAGGTTCAAGTCCTAGTCCCCTTGAATATGAATTACAAATTCTCTTTACTTTATATTATATTCTAAAGAATATAAATTCAAAGTGCTGATAATGAGGAATAAAATAATTTTCTAGAAAATTTCACGAACTAGTTTCGTGAAATTTTTTGTAAAAAAAAGATGTTTTATGAAAATAATCATATCTTTTCTTGTAATTAAAATTACTTTATTTATATTAGATATAAATTTAGGGTTCCTTTAATAAGTAATCCACCTTTATTATTAAAAATATTGATAATGACAGAAACTTGTATTATATTTCAGTTATTGTTGGCTATCTTATTGTGAGCATTGATTTGAATGGAAAGATGATTGTCCACAGGAGAAGATAGTGATTTAGAATTTTGAAAACTTAGAACATTTTCCTTATTTTCACTTATGTGAGGAGTAAGTGCATTATTATATACTAGTTTTCAGTCTATAGTTTTGTTGGTAATACCTTTGATACTTGTATGAGTATTTATATCTATATATTATTGATTTACAGTATTTAAACTCAAGAAACTTTGAATAACCTCTGAAATATCAGCATTATTGACTTATCTGATATGATTGATGGTTGGAATGGGGCAGGCGAATCTTGCAATAATGATTACAATTATACTTATAATAATACTTTCCTGAAAAGATATTGTATGAAAAATTGAGAAAAAAATAAGTAAGGAAGAATTTATGAATACACTGAAATTTGCAACTATATCTATAGTAATATTACCATTGTTACCAGATTACAAATTTTCTATAGTTGAGATATTGAATAATATTTGATATGTTAAAGAGATTAGTTGGTCAGTATTTAATTTACATTTTTTCAATCCATATGGACTTTGGTTCTTTGTTGTATTGATGTCTTGAATTTCTTATGTATGATATATATTATCAAAACTTATAGGACAAAAAGGAAGTATCATATTGTCATGAGCAATAGGAGGGTTGGTATCTTCTACCGCTACTACAGCTTCTATGACAGAAATGAGTAAAAAAGATTTATCCAATACAAGTTTATATATTATATCTACATTGACAGCATCAATGGTTATGTTTATTAGAGTAATAGTAATTGTTCTTTTTTTCAATATCAATATGATAAATGGAATCTTATTGCCTTCGGTTTTCATGATATTGGGAATGGGATTATATATGACATACTTTTATTACAAAGCAAAAAAAGAGAAACATAAAAATGTAAAATTAGAAAAAAAGGAATATAAACAACCTTTTAGTATATGACCAGCTATAAAATTTGCGGTGTTTGTGTTATTTATAAAATTTATATCATCTCTTTGATCTTTGATACCAGCTTGATCTTTCTGAAATTTTTTCTATTATTTTGTATGATTGATATCAGGTTTAGCGGATGTAGATGCTATCTCACAAACTATGGCAACAGATGCTTTAGATGAAAAACTTGCAATATGAGTAGCAAGTACAACAATATTAATTGCAGTATTTGCTAATAATCTTGTAAAATGATCAATAGCATGGAGATTATGAGAAAAAACTTTTTGAAAATCAGTAATGTTATGATTTATCATATCTATGTTATGTTGATTTATTTGAATATTTGTATTAAGTATATTATAAATCATATATAAGGTTTGTTTGTTTATAGGTAATTAGGAGCTTTTTCATTGCTTTTATTATAATCTCAAAAGTTAGCTAATAATATATTTGAAAAAAACTACGAATTAATATTCGTAGTTTTTTTTATTCTTCAAAAAAAATCTCAACTTCTATTTGAAAAATGTATAATAATTATTATACTTAGTCGTGTAAGATATTCTTTTATCTAAATTTTGTATTTAGATTATTCAAATCATAATAAAAAAACAATGAATGCAGAGTGGTTTATAGTAGTGGTTTTATGATTTCTGTATTTAGGTTTATTATCTATATGAGTAAGTAAAACTCTTAGGATTTTAATATGAAACTATATAGCAGGAAGTACATGTTTATTTCTTTCTTTAGGTATAAATCTTTTTATAAGACTTTTGGATCAATCTCATGAAAGTATGAGTTTTATTAAACAACCAGATGCTTTATTAGGTTTTTTAAACAATAATTATGCTTTAGTTATAATTACTACTTATCTTATATTCATAATAATATCCTTTAGATCATCCATAATGAATGGACATGTAAATGCAATTAAAAAGATATTCTATTATATATGTCTTACTCCATTAGCTGCTATTAGTATTATGTTTACTATTACAGTATTAGTGGTATGACCAGAAATACTTACCATATGATGATTCGATACTTTTGTAACTAATTTAAATATATGAAATAAATGGATAAGAATGTTAGTTGATTTTAGTCCATTTATTATGGTAATTACTCCTATATTGATTATGATTTTATCTTATAGAATTTGACTACCAAAAATCTCTTTACCAAAAATGGATTTAAAAAAGAAGGAGAAAAAAAATAAATCAGTTGAGACGGAACTACTTTGAGAAGAACCTGCACCTATTATTGATTCATGAGGAAAATAATTATTAATTTCTAGATTATATAGACTCATATCTAAATAGTTAGATGCTATAAATTAGTAACTCTTTTATTCATTTTTATTAAAAATCATTTTATGAATATTTATATTGTTTCTATATTCCCTGAAATATTTCAAGGATTTCTTACAGGCTCATTAGTCTGAAAGGCTCAAGAAAAAGAACTTATCAATATAGAAATTGTTAATCCTAGAGATTTTTCAAAATCTAAGCATAAACAAGTTGATGATAAAGTATATGGTTGATGACAGGGTATGCTTCTTATGTTTCAGCCAATAGTTGAGGCTATAGAATATATTATATATAATAAAATAAAATGAGATGATTATAATATTATATTTTTAGCACCTGGAAAAAAAGAGTTAAATCAAACTATAGCAAAAACTTATAGTAAATATAAAAACATAATATTACTTTGTGGTAGATATGAGGGTATAGATTCTAGAATAGAACAATATTTTTTTAATAAAATAGAGAAATTGTCTATATGAAAATATGTCCTTATGTGAGGAGAAATAGCAAGTATGGTTTTCATAGAAGTTGTTTGAAGATTGCTACCTGGCGTTATAAAAGAAGAAGATAGTGTATACTATGATAGTTATACTAAAGAGGATGATTTAGGCTTTTTAGAGCACCCACAATATACAAGACCAGAAGAAATAAAATGATTAGAAGTCCCCAAAGTTTTACTAAGTGGTCATCATAAAAACATAGAAAATTGGAAAAATGTAAATTCAAAATAATTTGAGGGCTTGACTATGGGTTTTTTTTGATTACTATTAGTAAATATAGTGGATAAATAATATTTTATCTAGATTAGATATATAATTTAATATAGTGTTTTAAGTAAATTTAAATTTTAAGATTATTTTATAATAATGGTAGTATCAAGTTCAGACACAATGGATATTAACTTAGATGATTTAGCAGAAGGTAAATCATGAGAAGATATAGGCCAATTTAAAAAAAGAAAAAAGAAAGGAACAGTTTCTGGTTTTTCTATTTTTGTTATAATAATAGCGGTATTGTTATTCTTAGCTTCTATTTGAATTTGGTTTACAAATATTTTTCTAAATGCATCCATAAAGGATAAATGAGATTATACTTCTACAGAAGTATTTGTAATTGATAAATGAGTATCTATTCTAAAATGGTATAGAGTTCAATTTAATAAAAAAACTATGAATAGTATTAATTCAGACTCTAGTGATATAGATGCTAGAAAAGATACAGTTAAAGAATATATAAATGATAATACTGTATTGTTTTATGATAGAAAAGAATCTAGAAATTCATGGGTATCAGCTGAACTAGCAAAAACTAAATCTATTGATAAAACATTGAAAGAATATCAAGAACGTATATCAAAATATAAATATATACCTAAAGATATAGAAGAATTCATAGAAGATAATAAAATGATAGATATATTAAAGGTAGTAGAAGCTATTAGAATATATGTTTTGTGAAAAGTTTATAATACTATAAAATTTTCTGATTCTACAGTAGAAGTTGAAGCTTGGGAAGATTTAGTATTATATGGTGAAAAGGGAGTGGAAGATTATGTTCAAAATTGTATTCTAAACTACATGACTGAAGAATGTAAAATAGATGATGATGATAATGATTTCGGTAATAAATTGAAAGAAATTATAGAAAAAAAGGATGGTAGACTTACACCTTCTAATATTAAAGAAAAAATAATAAGACTTCAAGAAGCATATATAAAATCTTATAAAGATTCAAATGATACAGAAGATAAATTAAAACCTATACAAATGTTATTCAATAATTTTAATCCTATAGAATGAACTTTATCTTTTACTCTCCAAATAAGATTATTAGATAATTATTTATCAGACAAAGTTAATCATACGATTATAGTTACAGATATTATTAATTTATTAAGAGAATCTCATCTTATATTAGGTAAAAATATTAAGGTTGATGCTATAAATACAGAAAAAAGAAAATTGAAAATATGACCAGTTACAAATATAGTATATGAGACAAATTTCAATTTTGTTATTGATTTGCAAGAAGATGTTCAAAAAGAAATATATGACTATATCAACAGATAAATTTACTTTATATTAATATATAAGAATAATGTGAGAAGAAAAAGGTTTGGAGATAGACTTAGGAGCCGATTCTTTGATAGAAATGCAAGAAAATCAAAGTGGAGGACAAATAGAAGAAGATAAAAAGAAAGAAGAAATAATGAGAGATTATTCTTCTAGTAAGAAAACAAAGAAAACAAAGAAAAAATGAAAAAAAGATAAGAATCAAAAAGTATTGACAGTAGGACTTATCTTTATAGTTATTTTTTCTATAACACTAGGTTCTGGTTTATGGAGTATGAAAGTTGCTAACAATAAAATAAAACAAAGTGTTCATCTTTTAGAAATACATGCTGCAAAAAATGATTTGCAAAATATAGTAAAAGAAAATGCAGTATTTGCTGGTAGTGAATATGCAAAAAAAATTGATGTACAGGGTTCAGAACTTGAGCTTTATGATATGATAGATATAGAAGAAAATTTGTCTATAGAAAAAGATAGAATAATTGCAAATTATACAAGATATGAAGCTCCTTATAGTTATTTTTTAGAATATATTTATCTTCCAAGACTTAATGTTTGGAAGAATCCTTTTACAGAAAAGGTAAGTATCAATCTTTTTTGAAAAAATTATATAGATGCCAACCCTTATGTAGATACTAAACTTCTAGAAAAATGGAGTTTGTTCTTTGTCGAAAATACTCATGATGATTCTAGAAATGATATCAAAACTATTAGAATAAGTGAATTAGATTTTGATAATGAAAATAATAAATTCTCTATACCTATGGATGTCAGTGTAAAAGTAGATGATAGAAGAACTTTCTTAGCTATGTTATCAAAACTTACTATGACTGCTAATACCAAAACAGTTATGGATATAAATGAGTTTACTTATTATTTATGGGAATCATTAGTTGAAGATTATGAAGAGTTTGCTGTACTAAAACATAAAGAATATAATGATGATAGAAATGCAGCTATACTTTATGAAACTAAGTTTTTACAATCAGATAGTTATGTTGTAGATGAAAAAGGAAAATTAGACGTAAAAAAACTTTATAATTATATAAAGACTACTGATTGACTAATTGATAGTGAAAGTACTATTTCTTTCAGTAAATTAGATGATAAATATTTAGTGGAGTGAAAGTTTTATTTATTTTTTCTAAAAAAGAAATTAAATTTTTCATATGAAGAATTAGAGAATATGGAATTATATTTACAAGATATTGATAATGGGGTAGAGGATCTTAGTACTCTAGAAATAGAAAGTGAATATTATCCTGTATATTTGATATATTTATATAAGAATTTTGATTCTTATAAAGAAGAAGAATTAGTTGGGGAAACTAGTGCTGAAGAAAAATCAAGGTTGATGAATGATTATTTGAAAAAGAAGCAAGAAATGACAGCTATAAAAAATGATAAAAATCCTATATATAAATTTGTGTGAATGAGATTTTATTCATGGGTTAAAAAATGTGAATTGGATGATGGTATTGGTATGGAGACTATAGATGATTATAATTTTTGTAATAATCATATTATTATAAAACCATCTGTTATAGCAAAAGCTATTTATACCTATACAAATGGTTGAAAATTTAATGATTTTGAAGGAGATATTATTACAGAAGAGACGGCAGCAGGGTTTAGAGAAAACATGAAAGATATACCTTATATTCAATATTCTTTGTGAAAATATAGTTTAACTCAATCTGAAATTGACACTCTAAAAGATAGTGATAATTCTGACTATAATGCTGTTCTAAAAAATAAAAACAGAATGGATGGATTACTTCTAAAAGGTTTACATGATGTTTATTCTAATATACCACCTTTGATAAAAATAGGAAACTTTAATTTTGCTCAATTAAAAAACAATAGTATATATGGGGACTGATATGATGTAAATCTTAATATGGCAGTTTATGGTCAAGGTATTTGAGAAGAAGAAATCGCAGAGATACAGGAAGAAATAGGTGCTAACTGTGGTATGGAGGAAACTCATAAATTTACAATTGATATTGCTATAAAAAGGGTTGAAAAGAATATAGAAGATTTATATAATAATGATACAAAAAATAATTCAGAATATGTATATGATTTAAAAACAATTCAAGAAATATTTGAAACTTATAATAAAGAATTTGAAACTAAATCTAGATTTGATAAAATAATAGTTTTGTTAGAAACTTATAGAATGCTAGATGATAGAGGTTATTGTGAGGAAGAAGAATCAGAAGGAAAACTTGTAGAAGGAGTGGATGAAACAGAGTAGACAAATATTAATCCCAATTTATTTTATACTAAAATAATCTTTGTTATGGTAAATAAAAACACAGAGTATTACAAGCAGTTTGAGGAAGCTATAATTCAATCTGATATCATAAAAGTTTTTGCATTGTTGCTTACTATATGAGTTCAGGAATGAGCTTCAGATATTCATATTGAACCTTATTCAACTTTTTGTAGAATAAGACTTAGAGTGGATTGATTATTGGAAGAAATGCTACAATATCCTATAAATATTCATGAAAGTATTATAGCTAAATTCAAGATTGAATCTTGACAAATGCGTTCAGATGAAAAGAGGACACCTCAAGATGCTAGAGTATCTACAAGTACTTTAGATGGAAAAGAAATAGATCTTCGTGCAAATACATTACCTACTGTACATGGTGAAAAATTGGTAATGCGTATTGTTGATAAATCTAAAAAAGCTCCACCTTTGAAAGATTTATGAATAGAAGGATCAAATCATGATATATTATTTAGAAATTTGACTTTACCTAATGGTATTATATTAACTACAGGACCTACAGGTTCAGGTAAATCTACTACTCTTTATTCAGCTTTGGATTATCTAAATGAGGAAGATGTAAATATCACTACATATGAAGATCCAGTAGAAAATAAAATGGATTGATTGAATCAATCTCAAGTTAGAGCTGATATAGGTTATACATTTGCTCAATGACTTAGAGCAGCTTTGAGACAAGATCCAGATATTATTATGGTATGAGAAATAAGAGATTGGGAAACATTAGATACGGCTATGGAAGCAGCTATGACATGACATGTAGTGTTTTCTACAATACATACAAATTCTGCTTCAGAAACTATTACAAGAATATTCAATATGGGAGCTAAGCCTTATATGCTTGCTGGTACTTTCAATCTTGTAATTGCTCAAAGATTAGGTAGAAAGGTATGTGATACATGTAGAGTAGAACATAATATTAAAGAAGAAGATTCAGAGATTTATCATAATATGTTAGAAGCTCTTTCTACTATGGGACCTGAAGCTTTGAAGAAAGAAATAGTAAGTAGATCAATTTCAAAAGAAAATTGGCAGAAATTTTCTAAAGAAGGAATTGTTTACAAAGGTTCAGGGAAAATAGATGGAAAACAATGTCCGGACTGTGGATGAAATGGAAGTAAATGAAGAGTTTGATTATATGAGATGATGGAATATGATGATTATTTCAAAGAAATGGTTCTTATATGAAAATCTGCTTTAGAATTAGAAAATTATGCCTTGGATAAGGGTATGGTAAATTTGGAAAGAGATGCAATTTTTAAGGCTATAGCTGGTAAAGTAACTACAAAAGAAATATATAGACTTACAAAGCATAAAGCATATAATATGGGTAAGAAAAAAAATTAATTATATAATTTCGAGAAGAAAATGTTTCATTGTTTATTCAGTGAAACATTTTTTAGTATAAATTTATAGTACCATCACTTTCTTGTTTTATTATACCTATTATTTCCATTTCTGATATTTCTTGTAATATTTTTTGTATATTTAATCAAGTTCCATAACTTATATTTTCTATTGTACTATCA